>Ga0131853_10005339_pt1 | contig 23161 bp, 11 predicted proteins | sample TergutLab28metaG_FD_92764 | JGI IMG/M metagenome (GOLD analysis project Ga0131853, IMG submission 92764) | Labiotermes labralis P1 segment gut microbial communities from Petit-Saut dam, French Guiana - Lab288 P1 (version 2) (version 2) | ecosystem: Host-associated > Arthropoda: Insects >...
CCTGAGACGTTTCATTGCACGTCGAGGGAAACCAAGGACCATTTGTTCAGACAATGGTACCAACTTTCAAGGTGCTGCCAATGAACTTCATGCAATCTACAAAATGCTTCAATCCACATCACAAATGGCAACAGTACAGGATTTCTTGGCCACTGAAGGATGCGAAAGGAAATTCATTCCTCCACATGGACCTCACTTCGGAGGATTATGGAAGCAGCAGTGAAATCTATGTAGTTTCATCTGCGAAGTACATTAGGTTCTCAGGTTGCCACTTTCGAGGATCTGTACAATTTACGTGCTGAGATAGAGGCCTGTCTAAACTCCAGACCCTTGTTTGCCTTATGTGATGATCTTTCAACCCAACTTATTTGTCACCTCGACATTTTCTAATAAGAGAGCCACTTAAGCAATTAGCTGCTACTGAATTTACTAATGTAAATTGCAATAGACTTTCAATGTGGCAAACCTACCAACAACATTTGCAACCGTTCTGGCAACGTTGGTCATCCGACTACCTCCAGAGTCTGAAACAGCGTCAACGCTGTCAGAGGACAACCTCTAACTTACAACCAGGAGATCTCGTCCTGCTGAGGGAGGACAAAACGGCACCTCTCCACTGGCCGACAGCTGTAATCATCGACATACATCCAGGGAAGAATGCCATCGTCCGAGTGGTCACAATTCGAACCCCTAAGGGATTATTTAAACGTCCCATTATAAAAATTTGCCCTTTAACCTGTGTGAACAGTGAACTAAAGTGTAATTATTTCTGGGGGTGGCAGTATGTTACGCTAAGGACAGAATTTTTCGTTTCGATTTCGTTTGTTTCAAGTGATCGCACAACTCGGGACCGTGTTGCATGACGTAATCATCACGAGTTGTGTACCGTCATAGCCCTTTGTTCAGTTTAGCTTGGCTTCAGTCGTCCAGCGTCTGTTCTTTGTCTGAACTCACTTCGCGTCTTGTTGTGGCTTGAGTTGGTCGCAGTCTTCCAGCGTCAGTGATACTGTGTACATGTGTAACAATCCAAAGGGGATTGAACAGACAACAAATTTAGTTATACTAGTGATACAAGGAAGAATTGTAGTTTTTCAAGGCAACCACAAGGGTTATCATGAAATGATTACATCAATTATTGTGTTAAATTAATGATGTGTTAAGAAATCTGTTTTGTAGTTGATGTAGGAATCTCGATTGAAACATTTGTGAGCTACACACAGTTTACAGAACACAAGGGTCTAACATATAAATTCAAAAGTTATTGTGTTCACGATTATATAAAAAGTGATTAACCACAAAGTTCTACATAAAGGAGTGATAGTCAACGATGATATTATGGTCTTGCATAGATTGATTTAATATTAAGGAAATATATATACTGTTTTGAATATATTTTGTGTCGCGTCAATAAACTTCTTAGTGAACCAGCTTCGTATATATTGGAATAGTTTGTTCAACCAAATTATATTCGTACCAGAGTGAACAGTATGATTGATCCTTTGTTGGAAACAATGGCGATAGACTTGTTTGATATGTGATAAGTTGCTATGAATGACAGTATGTTGGTATGAATGGCGATAGTTTAGGATGATTGGCGATAGTTTGGTATGGAAGGTGATGGTTTGATATGAATGGCAATAGTTTGGTAAGAATGGCGATATTTTATTAAGAATGGCGATAGGTTGGTATGAATGGCGATAGGTTGGTATGAATGGCGATAGGATGGTATGAATGGCGATAGATTGGTATGATTGCAGATAGGTTGGCATTAATGAATATAGGTTGGTGTGAATGGTGAGAGTATGGTATTTATGGCGAAACGTTTGTATGAATGACGATAGTTTCGTATGAATGGCGATTGGTTATTAAGAATGGCGATTGTTTGGTTTGAATGGCGATAGTTTGGTGTGAAAGGCGATAGTTTGGTATGAATGGCGATAGGTTGGTAGGAATGGCGATAGTTTGATAGGAATGGCGATTGATAGGTATGAATGGTGATTGGTTCTTTAAATGGTTATTGGTTGTTTGAATGAAGATAATTTGGTATGAATGACTATAGGTTTTATGAATGGCGATAGGATGGTACGAATCGCGATAGGTTTGAATGAATTACGATAGGTTGGTATGAATGACGATGGGTTGGAATGAATGGCGATAGGTTTGTAATAATTAATATAGATTGGTATGAATTTCGATAGGTTCTTATGAATGGCGTTAGTTTGGTATGAATGGCGATAGGTTGTTTTTAATGACGACAGTTTTTTAACAATGGCGATTGGTTGGTATGAATTACCTTAGTTTGGAATGAGTGGACATAGGCTTGTATGAATTGCGATAGTTGAGTATGAATGGCTACTGGTGGTTATGAAGGGCGATAGTTTGGAACGAATGGTGATAGGTTGGTATGATGGGAGATAGCATTTTATGAATTGCGATAAGTTGGTATGAATGGCGATAAGTTTGTGTGAATAACAATAGGTTGGTATGAATGAAAATAGGTTGGTATGAATGGCGATAGAATGAATGAATGAAGATAATTTGGTTTGAATGGCGATACGTTGGTATGAATGACGATAGTTTGGTATGAATTGCGATAATGTGGTATGAATGGAGATAGGTTTGTATGAAAGGGGATAGTTTAGTGTGAATGGCGAAAGATGTTATTAAAAGCGGTATGTTGGTATGAATGACGATAGTTTGGTATGAATGGCGAAAGGTTGGTAAGAATAGCGATATGTTATTATGAATGGCGAATGATGGTTGATATGCAATATGTAAATATGAATGACGAGAGTTTAGTATGAAAGGTGATAGGTTGGTATGAATGTCATTTTTTCGTGTTTATGTCCAAGAGTTAGTATGAATGGCGATAGGTTGGTATGAATTTCGAGCGGTTGGTATGAATGAAGATAATTACGTTTGAATGACAATAGGATGGTAAGAATGGCGATAGGTTGGCATGAATAACGATAGATTTAAAAGAATGGCAATAATTATGAATGGGGATAATTTTGTACGTATGGAAATTGGTTCGTATGAATGACGATAGTATGGTTTTTAAAGCGTTATGTTTGTATGAATGGAGATAAGTTGCTATATATTGCGATATGTTGTTATGAATGGCGATAGTTTTGTATGAATGGCGATAGGTTTGCATGAATGGCGATAGATTAGTTTAAATGACGATAGTTTTGTATGAATACGATAGATTTTTATGATTGGCGATAGTTTGGTATGAATAACGATAGTTTGGTATGAATGGCGATAGTTTGTTATGAATGGTGATAGGTTTGTGTGAATTGCGATATGTTAGTATGATTGGCGATAGGTTGTTATTTATGACGAAAGGATGGTACGAGTGACTACAGTTTGGTTTCAATAGCGATAGATTTTTATGAGTGACGATAGAACCGTATTAATCGCAATAGATTTTTATGAAAGGTTACGTGTAGCTCTGAATGGCGATAGGTTTGTATGAATCACGTCAAGTTGGTATGAATGATTATTTTTTGGTATGAATGGCGAAAGGTAGGTATGAATGGGGATAGGTTTGTATAAATTGTAATAGTTCGGTGTGAATGACAATAGGTTGGTATGAATTGCGAAACTTTGTTATCAATTAAGATAGTCTGGTATGTAAGGCGATAGAATGGTGTGAATGGCGTTACTTTGGTATCAATGTTGATAGTTTGGTACGAATGGTGATAGTTGGGTAAAAATGGTGATAGGATGGTGTGAATAGCAAAACGTTGGTATGAAAGGCGAAAGGTTGGTATGAATGGCGACAGTTTGGTATGATTTGCGATAGGTTGATATTAATGCCTATAGTTTTATGTGAAGGGTTTGATTTTGGTATGAATGTAGAAACGTTGATTAGAATGAGGAAAGTTAGGTATGAATAATGATTGGTTGATATAAATGGCGATGTTTTGGTATGGAAGGCCAAAGTTTGGTGTGAAAGGAGATAGTTTTGTATGCATTGCGATATGTAGGTACGAATTGCGATAATTTGTTATGAATGGCGACAGGGTGGTATGAATGGTGTTTGGTTATTATGAATGGCTAGTGGTTGTATCATTGACGGTAGGTTTCTAAGAATGAATATAGTTTATATGAATGAATAGCGATAGTTTCGTATGAGTGACGATACAATGGAATGAATGGCGATAAGTTAATAAAAATAACAAGCGTTTTGTATGAATTTCGATAGGTTGGTATGAATGGCGATAGGTTGGTATGAATGGCAATAGTTTGGTACTAATGGCAATAATTTGGTATGAATGGCGATAGATTGGTATGAATGGCCATAATTTTTATGAATGGCGAATGGTTGATATGAACGTCGTTAGTTTGGTATCAATGACGATTAGTTCTTATGAATGGCGATGTGTTGGATTCAATGGCGATAGTTCGGTATGAATGACGATAAGTTTGTATGAATTACTATAGGTTGGTAAGAATGGAAATAGATTTGTGTGAATGGCGAGAGGAATGTATTAATTACGATATTTTTGTAATGTGGTAGGTTTATATCAACGGCCGTAACTTGGTACGAATGACGAGCTTTAATAACGATTGTTGATTTGTTGGTATGAAGGACGTTAATTTGTATTAATGGCGATGGTTTTTTATATGACTGGCAATAGCTTGGTATGAATGGCTATTGTTTGTTATGAAAGGCAATAGTATGGTATGAATGGCAATAGTTTGGTGCGAATGGCGATAGTTTGTTCAGAGTGGCGATATGTTTGTATGAAATGCGATATGTTGGTATGAATGGCAATGGTTTCATATGAATTGCGATTGGTTTTTATGATTGACAATAGGTTGGTTTGAATGGCGATATGTTGGTATGAAAGCGATAGCTTGGTATGAATGGGAATAGGTTTGTAAGAATGGCTAAAAATGGTATGAAATGCGATAGGTTGGTATGAATGGCGATAGTTTATTATAAATGGAGAGTGTTTCGTATGAATTGTGAGAGGTTGGTATGAATATCGATCGGTATGTATAAATGGCGTTAGTTTTGTATGTTGTTCGATAGTTTGTTATGAATGGTGATAGGTTGGTATGTATGGCGATAGGATTTTATGAAAGAAGATATCTTTGTATGAATTATTATAGTTTGGTTTGAATGGCGATAGATTGTTATGAATTGCGATAGATTTGTAAGATTGCGATTAGCTGTTATGGGTGACGGTAATTTGGTATGAATGGCGATAGTTTGGTACGAATAGCAATAAGTTGGTATGAATGGCGACTGTTTGTTAAGAAAGGCGATAAGTTGGTATGAATGTCAATAGCTTGTTTATGAATGGAGATAATTTGATATGAATAGCGATTGGTTGGCATGAATGTCGATAGGTTTTTAACAATGGCTATTGGTTTGTATGAATGATGAAATGTGGTAAAAAACGCGATATGTTGGCATGAATGAAAATAATTAAGTATGAATAGCAATAGGATGGTATGATTTGGTTTGTTTGAATGGCGAAATGTGGTATGAAAGGCGATGTGTTGGTATGAATGACAATAGCTAGGTAAGATAGGAGGATAAATTTGTATGAATGTATAATCTTTGGTATTAATGGCGAGAGGTTAGTATGAATGTCGAGAATTTTGAATGTAATGCGGTAGTTTGGGTTGAAAGAGGATAGGTTTGTAGGAATGGTGATTATTTGGTATGAATGGCAATAGTTTGGTTTGAATGAAGATAAGTTTGTACAAATGATTTGATATGAAAGGCAATAGCTTGTTATGAATGAAGATATGTACGTATGAATTGCGATAGTTTTGTATGAATGACGATAGTTTGGAATGAATTGCGATAGGTTGGTGTGAATCACAAAAGTTGGTATGAATGATTCTTTGTTGTAATTAATGGCGAAATTTTGGTATGATTGGCGATAGATTTTAATGAATTGTGACAGTTCAGAATGAATGACAATAGTATGGTATGAATGTCGATAGGTTGGAATGAATGACGATAGTTTGATATGAATGGCGATAGTTTGGTAGGATTCACGATTGTTTGGTAAGAATTGTAATAGTTTGTTAAGAATGGCGATAGGTTGGTAAGAATGGCGAGAGAATGTTATGAATGGCGATAGTTTGGTAAGATTTGCGATAGGTCGGTAGAAATGGATATGAGTTTGTATGAATGGTGATTGAGTGGTATTTATGGCGAAACATTTGTATGAATGACGAAAGTTTCGTATGAATGGCGATTGGTTAATATGAATGGCAAATGTTTGTTTTGAATGGCGATAAGTTGGTAAATAAGGCGATGGTTTGTTTTGAATGGCGATAGTTTGGTACGAATGGCGATAAATTATTATGAATGCCGACATTTTGGTAAGAATGGTGATCGATTGATATGAATGGCTATAGGTAGTATGAATGACGATAAGTTTTATGAATGACTATTGGTTTTAGGAATATCGATAGGTTGGTACGAATGGCGATAGTTTGGTACGAATGACGATAAGTTAGTATGAATGGCCAAGGATAGTTTGAATGATGATAAGTTTGTATGACTGAATTTAGCTTGGTATGAATGGCGATAGGTTGGTATTAATAGAGATAGGTTGTACGAATTGCGATATTTTGGTACGAATGGATGTGGGTTTTTATGATTTTGGATAGTTTCGTATGATTGACGAAAGTTTGATATGAATGGCGAGGGTTTAGTATGAATGGCGATAGTTTGTTATTAATGGCGATAGTTTGGTATGAATGACGATAGGTTGCTATGAATGACAATATGTTGGTAAGAACGGCGAGAGTTTGGTATGAATGATGATAGATTGGTAGAAAAAGCGAAACTTTTTTTTGAATTGCCAATAATTTGTATGAAGTACGGTAGGTTTGTATGAAAGACGATAGATTTGTACGAATGGAAATAGATTGGTATGATTGGCGTTAGTTTGCTTTGAATGCGATACGATGGTATGAATTGCATTAGGTTCGCGTTAATGACGATAGATTGATATGAATAGCGATAGGTTTTTATGAATAGGGAAATTTTGGTATGATTGGCGAGAGGTTTGTATAAATGTCTGTAATTTGGTATGAATGGTGTTAGTTTGGTATGAATTGCGATAGGTTCATATGAATGGGGATAGTTTGGTTTGAATGTCTCTAGTTTGGTACGAATACAATTGTTTGTTATGAATGGTGACTGTTTGAAATGAATTGAGATAGTTTGTTATTTATGACGATAATTTGGTATGAATGGCAGTAGGTATGTATTAATTGCGAAAGGATGGCATTAATGACGAGATTTTGGTGAGAAAGCGATAAATTTGTATGAAAGAAGATAGATTAATGTGAATGGCGACAGATTGGTATGTATGGCAAGAGTTTGGCAAAATGCCGATACGTTGGTATGAAAGGAGTTAATTTGTTATGAATGGCGATAGTTTGGTACGAATGGTGAAAGTATGGTGAGAATGAACATACGATGGTATGAATGTCAATAGGTTAATATGAGTGACAATGGTTTGTTAAGGACGACGATAAGTTGTTATGAAAATTTATAGATTCGTATGATTGGCTTTAGGTTGGTGTGTATGACGATAGGTTTGAATGAATAGCGAACGTTTGTTAAGTATGACGATAGGATTGTATGAATAGCGATAGTTAGGTAGGAATGGCGATAGTTTGGTATAAATGGCGATAGATTGGTATGAATGGCGATAGGTTCGCATAAAAGGCGATATGTTGGAATGAATGGCGATAGTGTTTTATGAATGACGATAGTTTGGTATGAATTGCGATGGGTTGGTATGAATGGCGATAGGTTGGTATGAGTGGCGATAGGTTAGCATGAATGGCGGTATCTTCGTATAATTGACGATAGTTTGTATGAATGGTGATAGGTTGGCTTAAATTGCTAAAGTTTGGCATGATTGGCGCTAGATACGTATGAATGGCAATAGATTGGTAAGAATTGCGTTAGATTGATATAAATGGCGATACATTAGTATGAATGACGATAAGTTGGTATGAATGGATATATATTTGTATGAATGGCGAAAGTTTGTAATGAATTGCAATAGGTTGGAATGAAAGACGATAGGTTGGTATGAATGACGATATGTTGTTATGAAGGTCGATATCATGGTATGAATGGCGATAGCTTGGTATGAATGGCAAAAGTTTGGTACGAATGGCGATACATTTATAACTAAGGTGAAAGGTTTGTACGAATGGCTCGAAGTTGGTACTAATGGCGATAGTTTTGTAAGAATGGGCATAGCTTGGTATGAATGGCGATAGATTTGTATTAATATGTGTAGTTTGGTAGCAATGGGGAGAGGATGGTATGATTGGCGAAAGTTTTGTATTAATAAGTTAGTTTGTTATGAATGGCGATACTTTGGTATGAATGGCGATAGTTTGGTATGCTAGGCAATGGTTTTTTGAATGGCGATAAGCAGGTACGAATGGCGATGGTTTCCTGACAACGGAGAAGGGAAAATATGAATGTCGATAGAATGGTTTCTATAGCAATAGTTTGGAATATTCGAGGATAATTTTGTACGAATATCTATAGGTTGGTATGAATGGCGGGAAGTTTGAATGTATTGCGATAGGTTGGATTTAATAATGATTGATTGGTATGAATGGCAAAATGTTGGTTTGAATGTGGTTAATTTTGTCTGAATTACGATAGTATGTTTTGAATGACGATTTTTTTATGAATGGCGATAATTTTTTATGAATGGAGATGGGTTGTTATGAATTGCTATATGTTGGTATGAATGGTTTTTTTTGTACGTATGACGATAAGATGGTTCGAAAGAGTAGATATTGGTAGGAATGGCGGTAGGTTGTTATGAATGACGATAGGTAAGTATGAATAGGAAATGTTTTTATCCAGGAAGATAGGTCGATATGAATGGCGATAGTTTGTTTTGAATTAATATAGCACGGTATGAATTGCCATAGTTCGGTATCAATGGCGTTAGTTTGGTATGAATTGCAATCGGTTGGTACGAATCGTGTTAGTTTGGTAAGAAATTTTTTATATTTGGGTGTGAATGGTGAGAGTGTGGTATGAATGCCGATAGTAAGGTATGATTGGCGACAGGTTAATATTAATGGTTATAAGATGGTATGAATGGTGAGCGTTTGCTATGAATGGCAAAACGTTTGTTTGAATGACGATATGTTGGTATAAAAGGTGATACTTTGGTATGAATTGCGACAAGTTGGTATGAATGGTGATTGTTTTGTATGAATGGCTATATGTTGTATGTATAACGAGAAGTTGGCATGAATGACTATAGGTTTTATGAATGGCGATAGGTTTCAATGATTTGCTAAAAGTTTGTATGAATAAGATAGGTTAGAATGAATGGCGATAGGTTTGTAATAATGACGATAGTTTGGTATGAATTTGGATATGTGTGAAAGGTTGGTATGAATAGAGATAGTTTGGTATAAATGGCAATTGTTTGGTATGAATAGCGATAGTTTGGTATGAATGGCGATAGTTTTGTGTGAATGGTGATTCGTTGGTAAGAATGGCGAGAGGCTGGTATAAAAGACGGTAGGTTTGTATGAATGGCGGTCGGGTGTTATGAATGGCGATAGTAGGGTATGAATGGTGATAGGTTGGTATGAAGGACGGAAATTTGGTATAAAAATCTTCAGGGTGATACGAATTGCGTTAGGTTAGTAATGAATTGCGAAAGATTTGTTTGAATTGCGATAGGTTAGTATGAATGACGATAAGTTGGTGCGAGAGAAAAGAGGTTGGTACCAATGATAGTTCAGTATGAATGGCGATACTTTGTTATAAATGGCAATAGTTTCTAATGAATGGAGATAGGATGATATGAATAGCGATAGTTTGGTATGAAAGGCGAAAGGTTGATATGAATGGCGACAGTTCGTTATGAATGGAGATAGGTTGATATGAATGGCGATTGTTTGGTATGAATGACGGTAATTTGTTATGGATGAGTAAAATTTGATATGAATTGCGAGATTTCAGTATGGATGATGATTATTTGGTATGAATTTTTATACGTTGGGATTAGTGTCGAGCGGTTGGTAGGAAAGTCGATAAGTTTAATATGAAAGTAGATGTGTTGCTATCAATGGCGATAAGTTGGTATGAATGAAGAAATTTAATTATGAATTATGATTTAATTATGAATGGCGTTACGCTTTCATGAATGGCGAAAGTTTTGTATGAAGAACGATATATTTGTATGAAAAACGATAGATTTTTTAATGGCGATAATTTGGTGGATTGGTTTTAGTTTGTTATGAATGCGAAAGGATGGTTTGAATTGCATTAGGTTAGTTTTAATTACGATAGATTGATATGAATGGCGATAGGTTTGTATGAATGGGCAGATTTTGGTATGTTTGGCGATAAGTTTGTATGAATGGCTTTAGTTTGCTATGAATGGCGATAGTTTACTATGAATGTCGATATGCTTGTATGAATGTAGATAGTTTGGTATGTGTGGCTCTATGTTAGTATGAATACAAAAGTTTGCTATGAATGGTGAAGTTTAGGTATGAATGGCGATAGTTTGTTGTTTATGACGATAATTTGGTATAAATGGCGATAGGTATGTATTAATGAGGAAAGGATGGTATTAATGACGACAATTTGGTGAGAAATTCGATAGGTTACTCTGAATGAAGATAGTATGATATGAATAGCGAAGGTTTGGTATGCATGGCAAGTGTTTGGTTTGTATAGCGATACGTTGGATTGAAAGGCGACAGCTTGTTATTTATGGCGATAGTTTCGTACGAATTGCGATCGTTGAGTTTGAATGGCCATTCGTTTGTATTAATATCGATAGGTTTGTATTAATGGCAATATTTTGGTGTGAACGACAATAAGTGGTTATGAATGTGTATAGGTTGGTATGATAGGAGATATGTTGGTATGAAAGGTAATAGTTTTGAATGCATTTCGATAAGTTTCTATATATGAAGTGAGGTTGCTAAGAATAGCGACAGTTTGCGATGAATTACGATAGATTCGTATGAATGGAAATAGGTAGTTGTTAAAGGCGATAGGTTGGAATGAATGATTATATCATGTTATGAATGGCAATAGTATGGTATGAATGGCGATAGTTTAGTATGAATTGCGATAGTTTGCGATGATTGGCGATAGGCTGGTATGAATGGCGATAGGTTGGCATGATTGACGATAGTTTTGTATGAATGGCGTTGGTTTGGAAAAAATGGCGATAGTTTGGAATGAATGGCGCTAGGTTGGTATGAATGGCGATAGGATTGTGTGAATGGCGACAGAGAGGTAAGAATTGCGAAAGTTGATATTAATTGAGATATGTTGATTTGAATGAAGGGATATTGTGTTGAATGGCGATATGTTGGTATAAATGGTGATAATTTGGAATGAATGGCGATGAGTTGGTATGAATGGCGTTAGTTTGCTATGAATGGCTATTGTTTGTTATGATTGGCGATAGTTTGGTACGAATTGCAATAAGTTGTTATGTATATCTATGGATTTGTATGAATTGCGATAGGTTGGTATGAATGCCGATAGGTTTGTATGAATTGCGATAGGTTGGTATGAATGACGAGAGGTTGATATGAATGGCGGTAAGTTGCCATGAATAGCGATATTTTGGTATGAATGTCGATAAGTTGGTATGAATGACGATACTTTGGTATGAATTGCGATAGTTTGTTATGAATGGTGATAATTTTGTATGAATTTCGATAGGTTTAAATGAATGTCGAAAGATGTCATGAATGGCGATTGGTTGGTTTGAAAGACTATAATCCGGTATGAATAGCAATTTATTGGAATGAAAACACAAGGATGGTTTGTTTGATGATATGTTGGTATGAACGACATTAGGTAGGTAAGAATGGTGATGGGTTGGTATGAAAAGCGATAGATTATTTTGACAGGCGACAGGTTGGAATGAATGGTTGTGGGTTCTATGAATGTCGACATTTTCGTATGAATGACAATACGTTTGTATCAATGGCGATAATTTGTTATGAATGATGATAATTTAGTATAATTGGAAATTGTTTATGGTCAAAGATTATTGGTTCGTATGAATGGCGAAGGTTTATTCTGAATGGCGATAGTTTGTTATGAATGGCGATAGTTTGGTATGAATGACGAAAGTTTGTTATGAAGGTCAATATGTTAGTATGAATGGCGATAGGTTGGTATGAATGGCGAATGATTTGAATCTAATACGATAGGTTGGTTTGAATGTACATAGGTTTTTATGAATGGCGATAGGTTCGTACGAATGACGACAGTTAAGTATGAATGGCGATAGATAGGTATGAATGGCGATAGTTTGTTATGAATGGCGATAGTTTGGTATGAATAATGATAGGTTCATATGAATGGCGATAATTATGAATGGCGATATGTTGGTATGTATGGCAATTGGTTCGTATGAATGACGATAGGATGGAATGAAATTCGATAGGTTTGTACGAATGGCGAAAGTTTAATATGGATATCGATAGTTTGTTATGTATGGCGATACGTTGTTATTAATGGCGATAGTTTGTATGAATGGCGATAGGTTTTTATAAATGGCAATAGTATTTTATAAATGACGACAGTTTTGTATGAATACGATAGTTTCGTATGACTGGCGATAGATTGGTATGAATGAGGATAGCTTGGTATGAATGGCGATAGGTTGTTTTGAATAATGCTGGATCCGTAAGTTTTTCGACAGTTTTTTTATTAATGACTACAGGTTTTTGTGAATTGTGATAGTTGTTTTGAATCACGATGAGTTCGTAAGAATGATACTTCGTTGGTATAAATGGCGAAAGTTTGGTATGAATGGCGATAGGTTATTATGAATTGCGATAGGTTGGTTTGAATGACAATAGGTTGGTATGAATGGCAAAAAATTTATTTGAATTCATAGAGTGTGGTACGAATGGCGATAGTTTGTTATGAATGGCGTTTGTTTCGTATGAATGGCGATATTTTGGTTCGAATGGCGATAGGTTTGTGTGAAATGCGAGAGTTTGTTATGAATGGCGATAGTTTGATATGAATTAGGTAGGTTGCTATGAAAGTCTATATATTAGTTTGAGTGGCGATAAGTTGGTACGAATGGCGATATATTTTTATCAGAGGCGATAGCTTGGTATGAATAGTAATTGGTTGGTATGAATGACTCTAGGTTGTATGTATGTAGATAAGTTGCCGTGAATGACTATAGTTTTTATTAAAGGCGATAAATTTGAATGAAATGCGATAGGTTGTTATAAATAACGATATGTTGACATCAATGGCGAAAGGTTTGTAATAATGACGATTGTTTGGTATGAATTACGATAGGTGTTTATGAATGTCGATTGGATGTTTTGAATGAAGATACTTTTGTATGAATGCTGTTTGGTTTGTGTTAATGCAGATAGTTTGATATGAATGGCGATAGGTTGGTATGAATGCCGATAAGTTTATTTGAATGGCGATAGATTGTTAAGAATGGCGATAGGTTTGTGTAATTAGCGGTAGCTTGGTATGAATGGCGATCGGGTATGAATGGCGATAAGTTGATATGAATTGTGATTGTTTGGTATGAATGACGATAAGTTTGTAAGAATGACGATAAATTGGTGTGAATGGCGATAGCTCTTTATCAGTGACGATATATTGGTGTTAATTACTATAGGTTGGTAGCAGTGGCGATAGGTTGGTGTGAATGTCAATAGATATGGTATGAAAGACGATTGTTTACTTTCAATGGCGATAAGTTTATAAGAATAATTAAAGCTTTTTATAAATGCCGTTTGGTTGTTAGGAATGAAGTTAGTTTGGTATGAATAGCGAAAGTTTTGTATGAATGTAGATAGTTTGGTATGAATGGCTATTGTTTGTTATGAAAGGCGAAAGTTTGGTATGAACGGCAATAGTTTGGTACGAATGGCGAAAGATTGGTACGAATGGCTTTAGCATTGTATGAATTACGGTAGGTTTGTATGTATGTCATTAATTTTCAATAGAAAAAGATAAGTGTGTATGAATGCCTATAGTTTGTTACGAATGGCGATAGTTTGGTATGATTGACGTAACTTTTGAATGTAATGCGATGGGTTGGTTTGCATGTAGATAGGTTATCACAAATGGCGATAGTTTCGTATGAATGACGATAGTTTTTATGAATGACAATGGTTTGGTATGAATAGCGATTGTTTGTTATGAATGGCGATAGTTTGGTGTGAATTGCGATATGTTTGTATGAATGGCGATTGGTTGTTATGTATGACGAAAAGGAGGTACGAATGACTCTATGTCGGTAAGAATGGCGATAGGTTGTTATGAATAACGATAGAAACTTATGAATTGATATATTTTATTATGAATGTATACAAATTTTCATGAATGGCGATAGTTGTTACGAATCACGATAAGTTGGTATGAATGATACTTTGTTGGTATAAATGGCGAAAATTTTGTAAGAATTTTGATATTTTTTTATGAATGTCAGTAGGTTTGTATGATTCGAGAAAAGTTGTTTTGAATTAATTGGGTATGGTATGAATGGCGATAGTTTGTTATGAATGGCGTTAGTTTCGTATGAATGGCGATAGTTTGTTACGAATGGCTATAGTTTGGTAAGAATAGTGATAGGCTTGTATCAATGGCGAGTGTTTGGTATGAATGGCAATAGTTTGATATGAATTGCGATAGGTTGGTATGAAAGGCTATAGATAAGTATGAATGGCGATAAGTTGGTACGAATGGCACTATTTTGTTATGAAAGGCGATAGTTTGTTATGAATGGTTATCGTTAGGTATGAATGACTATAGGTTGTATGTATGACGATAATTTGCCGTGAATGACAATAGGTTTTATTAAAGGCTATAGGATTGAATGAATTGCGATTGTTTGTTATGAATAACGGTATATTGGAATAAATGTCGATAGGTTTGTAATAATGACAATAGTTTGGTATGAATTACGATAGGTGCGTATCAATGTCGATAGGATGTTATGAATGGAGATAGTTTTGTGTGAATAGTGATTGCTTTGTGTGATGGCGAAAGTTTGGCATGAATGGCGATAGTTTTGTGTGAATGTCGATAGGTTGGTATGAATGGCGATAAGTGTGTTTGAATGGCGTTATGTTGTTAAGAATGGCGATACGTTGGTATATTTGGCGGCAGGTTGGTATGAATGGAGATAGGTTGATATGAATTGTGATTGTTTGGTATGAATGACGATAAGATGGTCAGTATGACGATAACTTGGTATGAATGGCGATAGTTCGTTATCAATGACGATATGTGAGTATGAATTACTAAAGGTTGTTATGAGTGGCGACAGGTTGGTGTGAATATCGATAGATATGTTATGAAAGATGATTTGTTGCTATCAATGGCGATAAGTGGATACGAATAATGAAAGATTGTTATGAATGCCGATTGATTGATATGAATGACGTTAGTATGGTATGAATGGCGACAGTTTTGTATGAATGGAGATAGTTTGGTATGAATGCCTACTGTTTGTTATGAAAGGCGAAAGTGTGGAATGAATGGCATTAGTTTGGTACGAATGAAGATAGTTTGGTATGAATGGCTTTAGTTTTGTATGAATTGCGATAGGTTGGTATGAATGGCGGTAGGCTTGTAAGTATGGTAATAATTTGCAGTAGAAGGGGATCAGTCATTATGAATGTCTATAGTTTTCTAACGAATGGCGATAGGTTGGTTTGAATGGCGAAAGTTTTGAATGTAATGCAATGATTTGGTTTGAATGCACATAGGTTGTTATGAATGGCGATAGTTTCGTATGAATGATGATAATTTTGTATGAATGTCGATGGCTTTGTAAGAATGACGTTAGTATAGAATGAATGGCGATAGACTTTTGTAAATGGCGAAAGTTTTGTATGAATTGCGATATGTTTGTATGAATGGCGATATGTTGGTATGTATGAGGATAAGGAGGTACGAATGTCTAGATGTCGGTACGAATGGCAATAGTTTGTTATGAATAACGATAGATCCGTATGAATAGCTATAGATTTTTTAATGACTACAGTTTTTTATGAATGGCGATAGTTGTTATGAATTACGATATGTTGGTATGAATGATAATTTGTAGTTATAAATGGCGAAAGTTTTGAATGAATTGCGATATGTTGGTATGAATGACAGTAGGTTGGTATGAATGGCGAAAAGTTGTTTTGAATTAATAGGGTATGGTAAGAATGGCGATAGTTTGTTTAGAATGGCGTTAGTTTCGTACGAATCGCGATAGATTTGTACGAATGGAGATAGTTTGTTAAGAATAGTAATAGGTTTGTATGAACGGTGAGTGTTTGGTATGAATGGCAATAGTTTGATATGAATAGTGATAGGTTGGTATGAAAGGCCATAGTTTTTTATAAAAGGCGTTAATTTGTTATGAATGGCGATATTTTGTTATGAAAGGCGAGAGTATGGTACGAATGGTGATTGTTAGGTATGGATGATTACAGGTTGTATGTATGACAATAAGTTGCCGTGAATGATTATAGGTTTTATTAATGTCAATATGTTTGAATGAATTGTGATACGTTGTTATGAATAAAGGTATTTTGGAATCACTGGCGATAGGTTTGTAATAATGACGATAGTTTGGTACGAGTTACGATAGTTGCGTATGAATGAAGATAGGATGTTATGAATGGAGACAGTTTTGTATTAATTGTGATTGATTTGTTTGAATGGCGATAATTTTGTATGAAAGGCAACGGTTTGGTGTGAATGGCGATAGGTTATTAAGAATGGCGATATGCTGGTATAAATGGCGGTAAGTTTGTATGAATGGCGATCAGGTGGTATGAATGGCGATAGGTTGCTCTGAATGGTGAATGTTTGGTATGAATGACCATAAGACGGTAAGAATTACGATAAGCTGCTATCAATGGCGAGAGTTCGTTATCAGTGGCGATATGTTGGTATGAATTACTATAGGTTGTTATGATTTGCGATAGGGTGGTGTGAAAGTCGATAGATATTGTATGAAAGACGATTGTTTGCTCTCAATGGCGATAAGTTGATACGAATAATGAAAGTTCATTATGAATGCCGATTGGTTGGTATGAATAACGTTAGTTTGGTATGAATGGCGACAGGTTTGCATGAATGGAGATAATTTTGTATGAATGGCTATTGGTTGTTATGAAAGGCTATAGTTTGATATGAATGGCAATAGTTTGGTACGAATTGCGATAGGTTGGTACGAAAGGCATTAGGTTTGTATGAATTCCAAGAGGTTGGTATGGATGACGAGAGGTTGCTATGAATGGCGAAAGTTTGATATGAATATCGATAATTTGTTATGATTGACGATAGTTTCGTATGAATTGTGATAGTTTGATATGAATGGCGATAGGTTTTGTATGAATTTAGATAGGTTAGTATAAATGGCGAAAAATGATATGAATGGCGATAGGTTTGTATGAATGACTTTTATTTGTTGTGAATGGTGATACGTTGGTATGAATGGGGAAGGATGATTAGAATGATAATAAGTTAGTATGAATGACAGTAGGTAGGTACGAATGGCGATAGGTTGGTATGAAAAGCGATAGGTTGATTTGAATGGCGATAGGATGGTATGAATGGCGGTGGGTTGTTATTAATGGCGATAGTTTCGTATGAATGACGATAGGATGGTATGAATGGGAATAGATTGAGACGAATGGCGATAATTTGTTATGAATGACAATAATTTTGTTAACTTGGTATTGATATGTTGGTATGAATGACGATAGGTTGGTATGAATGGCGAAGGTTTGCTCTGAATGGCGATAGTTTGTTATGAATGGCGATAGTTTGGAATGAATGACGAAAGGTTGTTACGAATGAGAATTGTTAAGTATGAATGGTGATACTTTTGTATGAATGACGAGAGTTTGGTATGAATATCCATTGGATTTATGAATGGCGTAAGTTTCGTATGAAGGGCAATTGGTTTGGATCAAAGACGACTGATTTGCTTGAACGAAGATAAATTTTTATGAATGGTGATAATTTGGTATGAATGACGATAAGTTGTTACGAATGATTATTGTATGGTATGAATGGCGAAAATTTGGTATGAATGTTGATAGGTTTGTATGATTTGAGATAGATTTGTATGAAAGACGATAGAGGGGTATGAAAGGCAATAGTTTGGTATGAGTGGCGACGGTTTGGAATAAATGGCGATATGTTGGTACGAATAGCGATATTTTTTACGAATGGTGATAGTTAGGTTTGAATGGCGTTAGGTTGCTATGAATGGCGATAGGTTGGTATTAATGGCTATAGGTTGGTAGCAATTGCAAGAATTTGTTATGAATGGCGAAAGGTAGGTATGAATAAGATAATTTGATATGAATGGCGGTATTTTGTTATGAATGGCGATAAGTTGGTATGAATGACTATATGTTGGTATGAATGGCGATATTTCGCTATCATTGACGATATGTTGGTATGTATTACTATAGGTTGTATGAGTGGCGATGAATTGGTGTGAACTGCGATAGGTTGGTACGTATGGCGATAAGTTTTAAGAATTACTACAGGGGCGTATGAATCGTAATAGTTTTGTAAAATGTTGGTAGATTTTCATGAATTGCGATAGGTTTGTTTGAACGACGATAGGTTGTTATGAATGGTGATAATTTCGTATGAATGTCGATAAGTTGTTAAGAATGTTTATAATTTGTTATGATTGGCGAAAATTTGGTATGAATATTTTTAGGTGTGTATGATTAGAGATAATTGGCTATGAAAGACGACAGGTTTGTATAAATGACGATAGTTTGGTTTGAATTACAATAGTATGGTATGAATGACGATAGTTTGGTATGAATGGCGATTGGTTAGTACGAATGGGGTTAGATTGTAAGAATGTTAATAGTTTGGTACGAATGGCGATAAGTTGGTATGAATGACGATAGGTTTGTAATAATGGCTATAGGTTGGTAGCAATTGTGAGAATTTGGTATGAATGGCGAAAGATATGCATGAGAAAGATTGTTTGGTATGAATGGCGATTGTTTGGTGTGAATGGCTATAGGCTGGTACAAATGGCGATACATTTGTTTGAATTGCGATAGTTTAGTATGAATGAATTTTAATAGGTTGGTACGAAAGATGATAGTTTCGTGTGAATAGCGGTAGGTTGGTATGAATTGCGATAGTTTCGTATGAATGGCGGTTGGTTATTTTGAATGGCAATAGTTTGGTTTGAATGGTGATAGGTTGGTATGAATGGCGATAGTTTGGATTGAATGGCAAGAGTTTGGTATGAATTGCTATTGGTTGTTATGAAAGGCAATAGTTTGGTATGAATGCCGATAGTTTAGTACGAATTGCGATACGTTCTTATGAATGGCATTAGGTTTGTGTGAATTGCGATAGGTGGGTATGAATGCCGATGGGTTTGTTTGAATTGCGATAGATTGGTATCAATGACGAGAGGTTGATATGAATGGCGACATTTTGCCATGAATGGCGATATTTTGGTACGAATGTTGATAAGTTTGTATGATTGACGATAATTTGGTGTGATTTGCCATAGTTTGGTATGAATGGCGATAGTTTTGTATGAATTTCGATGGGTTAGTATGTTTGGCGAAATATATCATGAATGGCGATAAGTTGGTGTGGATGACTTTAATTCGGTATGAATAGCGATATGTTGATATGAATATGCAAGAATGGTTTGAATGATGATATGTTCTAATGAACGACAATAGGTAGGTATGAATGGCGATGGGTTGGTATGAACAGGTTAGTGCGAAAGGAGATAATTTAATGGGAATGGCGGTGGGTTGTTATGAATGTCGGTAGTTCCGAATGAATAACGATAGCCTTGTATGAATGGAGATAGTTTGAGATGAATGGCGATAATTTGTTATGAATGATGATAATTTAGTAAAATTGGAGAAGTCTTATGCGTATTGGACCGTGCATCATCTTGATATTTTAATAAAGTTTGACCAACTAGATGACACTTGCTTTATTATATATTGCTCAACATGTTTTAGACGTTAATACGTCCATTTTCTGAAGCTAGCGAGTACTTGTTGTGTTGTGTAAGCTGACTTGTGGCGTGCTGGTGTTATGTATCGGGATTGTCTGTTGGCGATGTGCTATCCGAGTGTAGGCTGAACCACTACTGACCTAGTTGTTCAGCCTACACTCAGATACCACATCGCCAACAGACAATCCCGGTACATAACATCAGGACGCCTCAAGTCAGCTTACACAACACAACAAGTACTCGCTAGCTCCTGAAGATGGACATATTATCGACTGAAACATATTGAGCAATATACAATAAAGCAAGTGTCATCTAGTTGGTCAACCTTTATTAAAAAATTGGAGATAGTTTATTGTCAAAGATGATAGGTTGTTATGAATGGCGAAGATTTGCTCTGTATGGAGATACTTTGTAATGATTGGCGATAGTTTGGTATGAACGACGAAAGGTTTTATCAAATGTCAATAGACTGGTATGAATGGCATTAATTTGGGATAGAAGAGGATAAGTTTGTACGATTGTCTATAGTGTGGTACGAATGGAGATAGTTTGGTATGAATGGCGAAAGTTTTTATTATAATGCGACTGGTTGGTACGAATGTAGACAGTTTGTTATGAATATGTTCGTATGAATGACGATAATTTGTTATGAAGTGCGATAATATGGTATGAATGACGATAGTTTTTTATGAATGGCGTTTGTTTGTTTGAATGGTGTTAGTTTGGTATGAAATGCGATATGCTGGTAAGATTGGCGTTAGGTTGATATGTATAACGATAGATCCGTATAAATTGCGATAGTTTTTTTGAATGACTACAGGTTGTTATCAAAGGCGATAATGTTTATAAATCACAATATGTTGGTATGAATGATTCTTTGTTGTCATAAATGGCGAAAGTTTGGTATAAATGGTGTTAGGTTTGTATGAATTTAAATAGGTTGTTATGAATGACAATTGGTTAGTAGGAATGGCGAAAATTTGGTTTGAATAAAGTGAGAATGATATGAATGTCTATAGTTTGTTATGAATGGCGTTAGTTTCGTTTGAATGGCGATAGTTTGCTACGAATGGCGATAGTTTGGTAAGAATTATGATAGGTTGGTACGAATGGCGAGAGTTTGCGAAGAATGCGATAGTTTATTATGAATTGCTATTTGTTGGTATATAATTTGGTAATTTGTTTGGAATGGCGATAGGTTGGTACGAATGGCGATAAGTTGGTATGAACTGCGATAGGTTCCTATGAATTGAGATAGGTTAGTATGAATGGCTATAAGCTTGTATGAATTGCGATATGTTGGTACGAATGACGATAGATTGGTATGAATGACGATAATTTGTATGAATGGCGAATGATTGTATGAATGGCGATAGGTTGGTGTGAATGACGATAGTGTTGTATGAATTGCAATAGGTTGTTATGAATGGCGAAATTTTGGTATGAATTGCGGTAGCTTTGTATGAATATCAATCGGTGTTTGCTATGGTACGAACATATGTTGTTTGAACAATCTGTTCCAATATATACGAAGATGGCTCAGTAAGAAATGTATTGACGCGACACTAAATACGTTCAAAACAGTATTAATTTCCTTAATATTAAATCAATCTATATAAGAACATAATATCATCGTTGACTGACACAACTTTATGTAGAACATTGTGGTTAATCACTTTTTATATGTAGTTGTGGACACAATAACTTATGAATTTAAATGTTAGGCCCTTGTATTCTGTAAACTGTATCTAGCTCACACGTGTTTCAATCGAGATTCCTACGACAATTGCAATATTGATTTCTTAATATATCATTAAATAACACAATAACTGATGTGATTGTTGTATGATAACCCTTGTGGTTGACTTGAAAAATTACAACCTTTTGTTGTATCACAAGTATAACTAAATTTGTTGTCTGTTCAATTCCCCTTGGATTGTTACACAAGTACAAAGTTTCACTGACGCTGGAAGACTGCGACCGACTCAAGCCGCGACAAGACGCGAAGTGCTTTCAGACAAAATCAGACGCTGGATGACCGAAGCCAAGCTAAACTGAACAAAGAGAGCTATTATGTTACACATCTCATGATGATTGCGTCATGAAGCACGGTCACATTTTGTGCAATCACTTGCAAGAAAGAGAATTATAATGTAAAATTTCTGCCCTTAGCGTAACATACTGCCACCCCCAGAAACAATGACACTATAGTTCACTATTCACACGCGGTAATGGGCAAATTTTTATAATGGGACTTTTAAATATTCCCTTAAGGATCCTAATTTTGACCACTCGTACAATGTCTTCCTTCCCTGGATGTATGTCGGTTATTACAGCTGTCGGCCATTGGAGCGGTAGCGTGTTGTCCTCCCTCAGCACGACGAGATCGCCTGGTTGTAGTTTGGGGAATGTCCTCTGCCAGCGTTGACGCTGTTGCAGACGCTGGATGTAGTCGGATGACCAACGTTGCCAGAACAGTTGCAATTCTTTTTGGTAGGTTTGCCATCTGGAAATTATTGCATTAGACATCAGTAAAGTCAGTAGAAGGTAATTAGGTAAGTGGTTCACCAATTAAAAAATGTCCAGGAGACAAGTAAGTTGGGTTGAAAAGATCATCAGATAAGGCACACAAGGGTCTGGAGTTTAGACAAGCCTCCATCTCAGCAAGTAATGTGCACAGTTTCTCGTAAGTGGCAAACTGAGAACCTAGTTTTCTTCGCAGATGGTACTTCATGCATTTCACTGCTGCTTCCCATAATCCTCCGAAGTGAGGTCCATGAGGTGGAATGAATTTCCATTCGCATCTTTCAGTGGCCAAAAGTCCTGTACTGTTGCCATCTGTGATGTGGATTGAAGCATTTTGTAGACTGCATGAAGTCCATTGGCAGCACCTTGAAAGTTGGTAACATTGTCTGGAAAAATGGTCCATGGTTTCCCTCGAAGTGCATTGAAACGTCTCAGGGCAGCAAGAAATGCTTCTGTGGTTAAGATTGTGACTACATCAGTGTGAACAGCCTTAGTCACGAAGCAGACAAATATAGCAATGTAACCCTTTGTTATGGTTTTGCTACGTGGTGGTCCCAATCTGAGTGATATTGGTCCAGCATAGTCCACGCCTGTAGTGAGGA
>Ga0131853_10005340_pt1 | contig 23160 bp, 20 predicted proteins | sample TergutLab28metaG_FD_92764 | JGI IMG/M metagenome (GOLD analysis project Ga0131853, IMG submission 92764) | Labiotermes labralis P1 segment gut microbial communities from Petit-Saut dam, French Guiana - Lab288 P1 (version 2) (version 2) | ecosystem: Host-associated > Arthropoda: Insects >...
AGTATATATTGTGATGCCAAAGGCAGAATTTGTAATTTCTTAAATAAGTTTCTACATGAGACTCTGTTCCCGCAGCCTTCCATAATTCTAATTGCCTTTTTTTTGTATTTTGAAGATCGTGGAGCCATGTGACGAGTTTCCCCAGAACATAATTCCATAGCTCATAACCGAGTGGAAAAAGGCATAGTAAATCTTTCTTAGTGATGAGGCAGACATGCATGTTTTTGCATTTCTAATTATGTAACAAGCCCTGCTCAACTTCTTCATAATTGAGTAAATATGGTTATTCCAAGATAATGTATTATTCAATGTTATCCCAAGGAATTTTGTGTGGGTGCTGCTTGTGATGAAGTTATTGTTATAGCCTATTTTTAAATTTACTGACATACCTCTCTTAGTTATAAAGTGTACAAAATTTGTTTTATTAAAGTTTAAAGACAACTCATTTGCTCTTAGCCATTTATTTAAAAACCGTGTTAATGTTTTTGCTAAGATCTATTGGGTTTGAGTGGGTAAATAGGATACTAGTATCATCAGCAAAAATTATAGGTGCTGAAGTTTTATTTATGATTTTGGGTAGGTCATTTATGTATATCAGAAAAGTAGTGGTCCCAAAATCGAACCCTGTGGTACTCCGCAGCTCACTCTAGCCCAATTTGAAACTTTGTTATTATTATCCTCACTGTCAGTATATATTGCTGTTCTGCAGTATCTGTTACCCAGATAAGGCACTTGCTCTTAACCTCAGCACTTAATGGAGGTGAGAGGTCAACTTCATGTCATGGCCCCTTTGCCCCTTGGGTAAGAACCCCAGGTACTCATTGAATAGGAGGTTGATTGGGCCCAGAGCCAGATTGTTTGTCTGTTTTAAACAGAGAAAAATATTTTGTCTTTAAAGAATATTTACTAAGTAGCATTTCTTGTAATCCCAGTTGATCATAGGTAAAACTGACCCTCTGTACCTCCACTTTAGGGTGTACTGCCTTAGATTACACTAGCCTTATTTCAGCGGTAATTTTAACAACACAAATTTTTATTTTACATTTTTTTTGCAACCCACATTTCATTTATTTTGGGTTTATATTTTTGCAGTCATTGAGGTACTGATCACTCATTATTGCAGTGTGTAGATACAGTCACTTTCATGGTGAATTCTTTGGTAAAACAACATTGCCATTATCAACAACAATTTGTCATTGTAATTTCTGTTTCATTTTTTGTTAATGTCCTTCATTTCAATGTTATGGTTAAAGAAACTGTCATTAGTTCCACTACAAATTAAATGCCACAAGAAACATCTGAAGTTATGACAGCTATAATAAATGACATTTTAACGATAACAAACAACATTAAGTTCATTTGTATGACCAGTGCCATAACTTGGTTTATTTCTGTGGAAACCTAACTGCTTTGTCAAGGTTTCAGACATTGTGCTCCAAATAGCTTCAGGATTGTGTGAAAGTTTTGGTTCTCACAGCAGTACTGATGGACGTTTCATTGTTCTCGGGAATGACAACATGTAGATTGGTAAATGGCTATGAACATTTCGAAGGGGCCAAGTTCGTTTGAAAGGATAGTACCTATTTACCAATTTAAACGGCATCATAATTTAAAAAGTATGGATATCTGCAGGTTCAGAACCACTTCCTATATCTAGGAGCAAGTGCTTAAGAAGCAAATGGAAGAGATCAGGGTAACTTGACTTCCCTTACTATCATTCAAATTACCCATGAAACATGTTCACAAAGAGTATAAACTTACTGTAATACACACAATATATCTTTGTGTAATTCCTTTTAAGATTGTTTTGGTATCATTGCTTTCACATGGTTTAAGTCTGGGGCATGTCATTTGTTGCCCACCCGAGATTTTAAACAACAGAAGTTCTTTACCTAATTAGCTAGTGCACATGAATTATTAGGCCAAAATAAATAAATCTTCTGCCAGCCATTTTGTATTATTTCTTATATATACATATTTTTAAACAGCAAACATGCTATACATTTCACCACTGTTAATAAAATACTTATGCAGCATACACACACACACACACAAGGGTTGATGATTATATGGTCCACTACTGAGAAATCTTAGATGCTGTAGTTTAAGTGCTTCTTAAAAAGTTCTTACACCCTCTCAGAACTGCCATTTGTCAGGTTTGTTTCACAAGGAAAGTTTGTTCTGTATCACTTGCTAAATATCTCTGCTTGTAAGTGAATATTTGTGTAGCGTGAGGGCAGCTTAAATTTAAAATGTTATTAAAGGTAACCATATCATATATCATATTATGAAAATCTCTTTGAATGGATATAGATACAGATTTGGATATAGATATAGTACGTACTGCTGCTGCAGATTTCTCCCTCCCAGCCTTCTTTGCATATACACTGGTATGAATTAACTTTGTCCACACATGTGCCTCCATTCTGACAAGGGTTCTGCTTGCAGTCATTGATGTCTACAAGAGACAGAGAACACAAATTAAAGTTCAGTTCCTGAAAAGTTAAAAAATGAAAGAAATTATTGGGAAATTGTATAAGAGTTTTTCTATTGCACAGACTTTTAGATTTATGGGTACTGCCTTAATACAGTTTGGTTCGTGCAAGTTTCATTGTAACAGCATTTCATACATTTCTTTGTATATTTTGTTTATTGAATGAAGACTGAAAAATGTCTTAAATGAAAGAAATGTATTAGGATTTCAGAATGGCTAAAATTAATGGCATTGGTATAAAAGTTAACTGCATTATGCATTTTTCACTGAATGTTGTAGGTGGTGAAACTAAAAGAGTAACAACTAAAGTGAACAAAGGTCATGTTATGCAATTACTCATGCAATGCGACTATTTTATAAGTCATGAGACGTCTGTGCATGCTTTCTGAAGATGTAACTTACTTTCATGGCAATATTTCCCAGTATAGCCTGGATCACAGGAGCATCTAAAGCCACCTCCAGGTTGGCTGACACAACTCCCATGGTCTCCACAAATTCCTGAAGAGACCAATACGGCTCCATTGTTAGTAGCATTAGATGGTGCTGGGACTGTACAGCTGTCAACCACTGCAATATTCCATAGGAATGTGATTGTATCAATGGTGTTTATGTAACTGAAATATCTTAGTACAGAGTAAATCAGGAACAGATCCATGTATGTGCCATGAAGTAGTTGTTAGAGTGACTAGGCTGTGGGCTGGACATCAAAGGAGTTGTGATTAAATTCCCAGCAGAGGCAAGAAATTTATTTCTTTAAAACATCCAAACCAGATATGGGGCCCACCTAGCCTCCTATTCAATGGGTACTGGGGGGTTCTTTTCTAGGCATGTGGTTGTTAGGGGGGTGGGGGTGTGAAGATGACCACTCACCCCTATCTCTTGCCAAGGATGAGACATTGTTGAGATGTAGCTTCGCTATCTTATATGCCATCATGGCATTCACAGGCACAAGTTTGCCTTTACCAGTCCCTTATATACTTACCTGCTTACTTACTTACTCTATGGTGCAGAGTCCTTCTTGAGAAGCTAACTGGTTTGCAGCTAATCAAGAAATTCCCCGCATTTCATGGAACCCGAAGGTTCATTACCGCACTCACAAGCGTCCACCACCTGTCCCTATCCTGGACCAGCCCAATCCAGTCCATATACCCACATCCCACCTCCTGGAGATCCATCCTAATATTATCCACCCATCTACGCCTATGTCTCCCCAGTGGTCTCTTTCCCTCCGATTTCCCCACCAAGACCCTATACACCCCCCTCTCCTCACCAATACGTGCCACATGCCCAGCCCATCTCATTCTTCTCGATTTACCTGTCCCTTATATATAAACAAATAAGTAAACATAATTCTATTAACAATTTTTGTTCATTGTGTCCTTGCAGTTGTCCTTGCCTTGAAATTAATAACAATAATAATCCTGGAACTTTTCTGTTTACTCTTACATAAGATTGTTGTCTTCTGGATTGTGACATCATATATTGATAACTACTGGCTTTCTTGAAGAACCAGCTGCCTCCACCTTCAAGGAGGGAGATTCTACCCTGCAAATGGTGGTAGCAGATATCTCTAAAACACTGTTACTGTGCAGTCGTAAAATATATATGTACTCAGATGAACATATCAATGTTTTTATTACATTAGTGGCTACCAGTTTTGGTAGCCACTAATGCAATAAAAACATTGTTGTGTTCGACTGAGTACATATATATTTTATTACTGTATTTCAAACACAATGGGATGTCTTCCACTAAAACTGGTACTGTGCCTCTCTGTAAAAGTGCATGGTGTCACATCGATACTAGAATTTCTGTTTTAACGTTAGTTTATTTATATTGAAAAAAAAATTTATTTCTGTACTAAAGAGTTTGCCTCCTGCTTGTCTCAAGAGTCAAATGTAACTAATAGATTATGTCTGTAATGACAGCCCTGTGTGTATATTGGTAACTGTACTGGCTTTATTGGTACACTGTACTGATACTGCATTCTCTTATTCCTCATTATTTTTACTTGTGTGGAGGCAGGGTACCTCGCTTAGTACATGGTATAGGCAGGAAAACTGGGTATTTAGGACTTGATTCTTGGGAGAGGCAGGGATTTTTCTCTTCTCCACACTGACTTTTTGACCCATCCAGTCTGTTATAAAAAGAGTAGTATGGTCTGTTTCCAGGGGGGGCAAAGTGGCTTCCACTGAAAGTGAATGTCAAGAATTCATGGACCGCTGTATTGGTGTAGCAGAAAAAATTGTCCCTGCACACAAGCCCTGTTACTAGTTTCATAGGAGGCTGGGTGGCCCTCAGAGCTGGTATGGATGTTTTGGAAAGGAGACAATAGCTTCCCTAGGGTGGAATTTAAACCTTAGACCTTCCAGCCCATAGCCTAGTCAATGTACCAACTATACTATCATGTCTCCTTGGTGTTGTGCATGATTAAAAACAGCTTTTTTTACCTTTTACTTTTTCTTGTGCTGTCAATGCCCTGCCATCTGCATTTCTCACACTTGAAATATAAAGTGAAATGTGATGGCCTAGTCACACAAAAACTGTGTCACATAAATAACCTGATTAGTGTGAAACAAAAATGTATGAATAAATTTTGTAAATGCTCATGCATCATTAAATGCTACTGTGCTCAGAGTTAAAATCCATCCTCGTGTCTTACTACATCAGCAATGAAAGGCAAAAAGAAAACTAATTCAATGGTTATGTAATTTCCCTAATGTCTTGTAGTTTCTGTAACATGGGAACAAGACATAAACAAAAAACAGTGTAACATTTTGAGCAGTTTGCATCACAGATTAAAGGGGGTGAATATAATGAGATTTTAACAGTTGTTTGAATTTAAGAAGTTGGAATGGACTCCAGGCAAAATTATTATTATTATTTTTTTTAAAGGAGATACTGGTTTTGGTTCTATTTCTGGTCACAGCAGGGAGTCACCAGACTCCCTGCTGTCTTTCCAATAGTTCCACTGGCTACCACAGCTCGGTACACTCTAACACCATTAAAATAAAACTTTTTGAATTTCACCAGAATGGTGACTAAATATCTCATACATGATAATAAATGATATAGTTTTGTTAATGAAAATCAGCATATTTGAATGATTTAACAATTAAGGACATTTAAACATGAACAGCTTACAGCAGTAGGGACTAGAAATATGCCATATTATTATCTCTGTGTTACTGTCACACACACCAGTTTAGAAGGATTATTTCTTACTTTAGATGGTCAGGTTGCAGAGGGTACTTCCATATTTTTCTTTTAGAAATTGGTTTCAGTTCAGCAGGGTAGAGTCCAAGGTATGGCATAATGAATTTTAGAAATAAAAAAGTGGACATTCCGAGTTCAACAAATTTCGAAATATCCAAGCAAAATAAAAGGAAATTTAATAACTACTTGTGATTTCTTAAGTTCATAATTTCTCTTACAGGTGGCCATTGTGGTTACTCACCACAGGCACCAAAAAACCTAGCTATGCCACTGTCAGGAATGCAGGCTTATTGCACCATAGGGGCCCAACATATGTCTTTGTATAGCATTCATATGAAGTGAAGACACTGTGTGGGGTAAACTTTATAATTATTTGTGAAATTAATTCACACTTAGGTGAGCTCGAACCACCGACCTCCCAAACAGGTATCGTTCGCGCTTGTGGAGGTTCCTTTCTATTAGGATATGACAGTGATATCTACCATTGCCACACACTGTAATCTGTAATAAATGTACAACACATAAGTGGTTTTTGTAGGAATTTACAAATTTATTATCACTTACATGTTAATCTACAAGAGATATCTGGAATGTCTCTTGTGTTCCAACAAGACAGTTCCCATGAGCAGTGTGCCAGAGTACTGGTCTGGAGGTTGGTGGTTAGGATCCACTCATGTGCAAACGTCTTTTTCACAAATAATCATGAATGTTACACCACATATGGTCTTAATTTCATATGCATACTAGAAAAATATGTGATTGTTGAAGTAAATGCACATAAAGAGAGCATTAACATTTTTAAAGTCAGTGATTAAAATTGATGAACAGGAATTAAACCGACGTATTTAATTAAATAATCATGAAATTACAGTACCCTCAAACATAATTATTTAATTCATTATATAAAAACAGCAGGTTGTTTCCCTTTCAGTTCAAACACATTATTTTTTGGTGATTATTTATTTATTTATGCATTCATTTACTGAAACTGTGTGGCACTTAAACCAATGTGTGTAGCACATTTCATTAGGGTGTACACCTAGACAATTTTATTTTTCACTCTTTAGAAGGTGGACACTTATTGAGCACTCAGTCATAAATGACACTGTCTTTATTCACTGAACTAACTTCAGAAACTAAGACTGAACTAAAACTTTAACCTAACAACTACTCTCTATATTGAGTCAACTTTAAAAATGAGTCCCAAAATATCAAATTTTGAGCTGTTAGGTTGTGTGTGGGTGCAAACAGAACACCCCATATGCATGCCTGTGGTTGTCTGTGATACAAGCCATATTCATTAACGTCAGATGCATAGGTGTTCCTTCCTGGGGGGTGAATGAAAATAAATATTACAAATAAAATCATTACCTTATTGGCTTAACAAATGTAAATATATTGTGCCACATAAAAGTAACTTCAGTAACTGGTTGTGATTGTTTTAAAGCTCATAATCTCTGTTTCCAGGAGCCATTGTGATTGATTATTCACCCCAGGTGCCAAAAAACGTACATACACCTTTTTTACCTTATGTAGTGACACAAATATTCAGGTGAAAACCCTTTGTAATGGGTTGGATTAAAATGGTTATACACTCGTACTTTTGAACATCTACCACATTTCATTCACTGAAGTTTTTTTTATTTTTGTATAATGAAAATTAATAGTTCATTTCAACTGAAAGTGTGAAAAAGTCTGTACCTCTTTCACAAAAATGCACTCTAATTAACTAACTTGTGCATTTGGTTCAACACACCAGTGCACCATCCTCACAATTATTTCTCTAAGACCCATCATAATAGCATCACCCTGTCTCCACAGCCTTACAAGTGGCTCTGCTACAAGATGTTACCCTCCCAAAATTCTGTATGCATTTGGTTCTCCTGTTCATATTACATGTTCAGCCCACCATAACATTCTTGATTTCTGCACCTGAACAGTACTGGAAGAGACAATGTCATAAAGTTAAAATGTTGATAGTTTGTTTATATATTAGTGGATATTTAGGGAATGTACTGCCAACAGAAAGATTGTGTCACATAAGAAAAATACAGCAGTTTGATGAACTATATATTAGGCCTCAAAGCATTGGTGGAAACTTCTGTACTAGCCATCCTGTACCAGTAGCTATTCATCTAAATATAAAAATTTTTAAAAATATCTGACTTATAATTCCAGGGTATGTTTATGATGCTGTGATATATGACATGGTTTCTCAAGTCCTGCTGTTTTTTGAAGCATTCCAGTGCTCTGTCAAAATGTAAAATATCATGTAACTGTACCTTCGCATGGAGGGCTGCTGCACTGTAATCGAGGCATGCTGCAGTTCTTTCCTTCCCAGTCCTCAGGACAATGGCAGTAATAGTCTGCTTGTGTGTTGAAACATGGAGCTTCATTCTCACATGGATTTGGACTGCAGTGATCATGGTCCACCTGCAAGATACAACATACAGTTTTATCCAGGAATACTGTAAATGAAGGTTAATGTTTGGGGATTCTGTTGTTCTGGGATATGAATTTGCATCACTGTATAACTGTTTTCCAGTGTTTCATAAGAATTAGTGCCTTCATCTTCAAGAGCGTAGAGTTTTGAGAAGAAACACTTGAAGTTTTTTACATCTCCTGACATGTCATAGAGTAACCTCCTCATAGAGCTGTACCTGTGAGTTTTGAGGGTTTTACAATGGTGTGGTCGAGGATGTCTGGGATATCCCATTAAAAAATATCACTGTCAACCACACTGCTATGAAAATCTCAATTTTGTGAGGGTAATCTTTTTTTTGTGGGAATCAAACAGATGGAAAGGAATATAATATTTCAGATAAAGGTTAAAATCCCTGCGTATGCCATAAAGGCATACGGGAGAGTGGAAGTATAGCTACACTCATTGGCATGCTCAGCACTATATGCAGGTGAGTGATCAGCTTCATGCCCTGGCTGCTTTACCCTGAGGGAGAGATCTCAATATCCATTGAACAGGAGGCTGAATGGGGTCCAGAGCCAGTATAGATGCTTTGAAGTGGACAAGCGTCTCTTGCTCCTGTCAGGAATCAAACAGTAATTTCTCAGTTGTCCAGCCAGTGGCCTAGTCACCATATGGAGAGCGCTATCCCAGCTCCCATGTGACATTTGATTGTGAGTGACACCGAGTATTAAGTAAATGAAATATCTGCAGATAAATTTCTGAATGCCATACTCATTTACAACACACAGTATGATGTAAAGTTTTGCATTATGGCAGAACTGGTTCAGTGTTGTGATAGGTTGATCTGTTGTATAGTGACGTTTGACTGAAGGTGATCATTAACTCTCATCCTTGTAAATCACCAATCATACACTAGTACAAACATCACCATTTTGCATAGTTTATCTGCAAAAAGCAGAATTATTTTGTGATAAGGCTGCAAGTTTTGTGTCGTTGGCAAACATTGAAATTAATACAAAGACTGTTTGTATTTATATATATGATGAATATTTAAAATATATAGGAGGAATAATTCGTTTGGCATAGTTCACTGGAAATTTAATAACAATTTTTTCCTCTTTCAATGAATCAGCATTCCAGGAATGGGGTTATGAACGTAATATTTGTGATAAAATCAATATTTCTGAAATAATTTCTACTTGTGGGGACACCCACATGTCATTCCATCTCCTATTCAATCCCGTTTCACCTCACAGCTCTCCTTCCTCTGCCCGTACCCCAATCACCACATACCGACCTAGTCAACGGTAGCTTAACCACCACAGCAAACCACACTCTCACTCCCTCCTTCTCTGTCTATTTCCACGAACAAAGAAAACGGTCCCCTGCAAGCGGAACTACCTTCAGGAAACCACACCTACCAGCTCTACCAACCAGCCAATGGCAGAGCAGGCTGGACAGCAGGCGACCGGAATAAAAGGAGCCCATTCGGACCAACGAGATTTTCATCTCGTCGAGGCATGCGGGCTGGGGTAGCTCAGGGGGGATTGATCTCCCCTGTCCTCTTCAGTCTGTATGTCAACGACATGCCCCCACCCTCGCACCACGTCGAGTTGGCCCTCTACGCGGACGACACGGCCATCATAGCCACGTCCCGCAAGCCGACGCTGCTTGTCAGCTACCTGGAGTCATACCTCAACGACCTTCACCGGTGGTTGAGTGAATGGAGAATCGCCATTAATGTCTCTAAGAGCACCGCGATAATCTTGGCGCGTGCCGGACGGCGCTTCATGTATCTCTGACCAGTAACACTCTTCGGAGAACCAATCGAATGGGTCGAAGCAACTCGTTATCTGGGGGTGACCCTAGATATACGACTCACCTGGTCGTCTCACATCGACCAGGTCAGGAAGAGGACTGCTCAAAGGATGGGTATGCTGTGCCCCCTCCTGAATAGGAAGAGTGATCTATCCGTCAGCAACGGAGTCCTGCTATATAAGCAGCTCATCCGGCCCCTGATGGAATACGAGTGCCCCGCGTGGAGGTCCGCTGCCTGCTCCCATGTCCGGAGATTACAGGTGTTACAATCCAAGTGTCTTCGCCTCACTACTGGTGCCCCTTGGTACGTAAGCAGCAGGCAGATACACGAGGATCTGGGCGTTCCGCTGTTTCCCGACCACATCAGAGCCCTGACCGAGAGCTTTGACTCAAAGTTAACTGATGTGGGGAACCCCTAATAGGGCAACTCGGCAGATACTTAAGCTGATCGAGGGCTGACCCCGTCGCCTGACGCGAAAGCCAAGGACGGCAGGGGACAGTAGGACAGTCGAGGCCATCGGCCGCGATGACCAAGTCGACTAAACGAATCGCGCTCGGCGCTGATCAGCCGAGAGCCCTTCTGTTACCCTGACTGAGGTTTTCCGTTATTTCCCTCAGTTGTAAGGCAAATGCCAGGGTATTCGATGCAAAGTCGGGGCACGGTCCCCACTCCCCTCCCCCAGGCGCGGCGGCTTCACCTGAGCGCCTGACAAACGTCACATAACTCCAGTATGCGACAGAGCCAGTCTGGGTTCGGAACCCAGACAGCCAACCAACCAACGTTTATTACTCCCATACTTAGTCCAGGGCAACCTAGGCCCTAATCTTTGACAAGATCAGTCAAGGCCCTCAGACTGACTTCAAAATCGTTAGCGTAAGCATAATCCCCTGTTAGAGTTTAGGTGTCTGTTACTGAGCCCAGTTATGCGGCCAAACGCAGGAATGGCTAACGGACAGGGGGACGTCGACTTGCGCGAATCGCAAGTCTCCGCTCCCAGTTAACACTTTGGCTTGACTTGGCTTGACTTGGCACGAGATTCATTCATTCGGAAAGGAGTAACCGGCAACACACACATCAAGAAAGGACTCATTAAGACAGAAGATACGACGTCCGACTGCCCGGCCACGTAGCCTCGTGGACCGGGCACACCACCGCTCGCCGGGCATCCTGCAGCAGCACTCAGCACCAGTCGCAGCCTCCTCAACTCCACCGCGGACCTCCGGCCAACCAACCGCGTAGCCAGTGGCTCATCATCGCTCGCGGCCGACCGGAGACCTCGTCACTACATGGCAACGCAGCTCTACTCCGCAGTCAACACCACTCAACAGCCGACGACAAAATAACGGCAAGTAAGCCGCGACCTCACTTGTCAGACTGTACAACAACTTTTGACGTTAATAAATAAATAAATAAATAAATATATATATATGTGTGTGTGTGTGTGTGTGTGTGGTACTGTAGTTGTCAATCCAACACAACCCTACAGTACCTCCATATACTTTTTAATTCTGAATCATTTATTTTTCCCACTTAACATCTAGGTACATAAAAATTAATGTACATAAAATTTTACTTATTTCAGACTGGTGTGAGACTACTCCCTTGCACCATGTACAGAACATACAGAGTGTCTGAGAAGTCACTGTACACCTGACTTATTTATTTATTTCATTATGTCTACATTTTATGACTTTGCGTAACTTTAGATGACTTGGCAACCCTGTGTGGCAGTGCGCATGTGACAAAGCCATGAAGACCCACACACAGGTTCATATTTTCTCACTATTAGTGCTGTGTCATGCGACACTGATAATGGCAGATATGAGCAGTTATTACATTGTGGAACGTTTGGTAGCAAGTTTGGATGCATGAAAAGACAGCTCAGGTCAGGGGATGAAAGAGGTGATGACACCATTTCAGCAGTGATTTGAGAAGCCATCTTGGCACAAAGCAACTCTTTATCATGGGAAAACTGCACCTTTTCGTATGGGAATGCGAAAGATTCTCTGAGGAACAGCTGACCAAATATCCCAAACTGTGACATGTACTACTGCAGCCACTCTCCTTGAACTTTCACCACTCAAGTGTGTTCAGAAAGTAACAGCAAAACATGGAGTACCATGTTTGACTGTGTTTGATAAGAAGCCATCATTACTGATGCCTTCGCCTCTTTAAGTGCCACAGACGAGGTCACGAAGGATGCAGCAATGTATCAAGTTCTCTGCTGACCATGAGGGTGCCTACACAGATGTGCTGGATCAAATGAAATACAGGTATGATGAAATAAATAAATGTGCCAGGTGCACAGTGACCTCTCGGACACCCTTGTAGATTGAGGCTTTGAAAACAAATTGCCAAGGCGAACACTTGAACCTGAGACCAATGAAGAAATGCAAGCCTGTAGGAATTTCTTGTTGTGGAACTTCATAATTTGCATTTTATGCCATATATATATATATTTTTGGATAATTAAATAAAGGAGGATGAGATTGGTAGCAAAATACATAAATGATTTTGTTTGAAAACCTGAAGGGAGGATGTGGGGTTAGATGGAATAATTTTGAAAAGCAGGGCCTCAGGGATGTGTAATATGGAGTAGAATGGGTTGAGCTGGCTCAGGAACAGGGTCCTTTTGTGGAAACCTTTTGAATATAGTGATAAATCTCCAAGGTGAATGTAAAAGCATGTAATTGGTTGGTCAGCTGAACAACTATCAGCTAATCAAGGGAGACACTGCACCATGGAGTTTCTGGGAAAATTAAAATGTTTGGTACCAAAGCTGGCTGTGAGCTTTAGCCCTCTGGTTTAGCCACAGGTCCAGTCTTAATTAACTGTTGGCATTATATACATCGAGATATGGCGTCTCAACTGCTTTACCCATGCAGAAATAACCTGTGGTGCCTGCTGCATAGGGTCCCCAGAATCAGACTGGACACAGCAGGAAAGAGCAAATAACTACCCTCACTAGAAATCTAACTCACCAAGCCTGTAGGTTAGTTGATATGCTGGTTTAGGTGCTTAACTCTCCTGGAGTTGCTGGGTGCAATAGACAGTCTTAATTTTTTTCTGCAATTCATATTCATTGTCATTGTGTTAACATGTTAAAAGGTTTGTCTGCTGGGCTCCCTAATGACCATAATATTTATCATTTTAGTACAGTCCTACACCCAGAAATCTGTGGACAATGTAACAAATCTGTTCACCACATACTGTGTGAAGACTGGATGATATTCAAACCAACAGGCAGTATGTCAGAATGAAGTTTACCTTCTTCTTGGATGTGACACCATGTGGTTTGGAGAGTGGGTTCCAGTATTTTGGACGAATGTGCCACTTCCATCTACAGGGTCAAGGATATTTGTATTTGCTCATCAAACTACACATACCGCATCACAGAAGCAATGCAAAGAGACCCGTGTGTATTTCAAGAATATGTTCTTTGCAAGAACCTCTTGCTGCATGGGGAAAGAGTCATGCAATGAATGAATGACATGCCGAAAGTTTGCAGTTTTAATACACAAGATTGTGAGAACCTTAGTCTGCATCCAGTAAATTTGTGTTCTGGTTATGAGAGTAATTGTGTGGTTGGTTTGTATTTGTAAACAGTTGGCCAGTCCCAGAGGCCACACGGTCTAAGGCATAGGTCTGCGACCTCTCGTCTGCTGAGATTGTGGGTTCAAATGCCACAGGGGACATGGATATTTGTCTGTTGTGAGTGTTGTGTGTCGTTAGGTAGAGGTTTCTTGCGACGGGCTGATCAGTCATCCAGAGGAGTTACCGACTGTTGTGTGTCGTTGTTTGTGAACTAGAAACCTCGTGAATGAGGAGGCCCTGGCTCACTGGGGGCTGTTGCACCAAATACAAACAAAAACCACTAGCTGATTCCAATTACCTACCTCACATCGGTCACCAGTAAAACCCACAGGACATATGCAGCGGTAGCCATTCACTTGATCTGAACATTCACCACCATTTGAACAGGGGTTACTTGCACAGTCATCAATATCTGTATGGCAGTCGCGACCTGAGACAGCAAACAAGAAACACTCTTCACAATTGAGGCATACCACTGTATTGTATGTTCAGACAAAAAAAATTTATTAACACAACAATTTTGTTTCAAATGCTTAAGTTTTGAAACAATTTGAATTTGAGCTTACATTACAATTATTTTTATTCATAGGTTCATCCAATAATGCTTTCTCAAAAGTCTAAATTATGTAGCACCCAAAAGTCTGAGAGTTAGAAATTTTTAAGTAAGTGATTATGGCCAGTTTTAATCCTCTTATTTGAGCCAGTAGAATAGTTTTGTAGGACATTTGGATGGAGTGAAGACAGTCTTATGATCAGTTTATCTGTAATTTAAAATCAGGACAGCAGGTAGTAAAGGACTGGGTCATAAATAATCCCACCCACAATGCATTTTCCATATCTGAAAACATCATAGTATTTCACAGCATTTCCTATAATGACTGCAGAAAATCATAAACTAAGTTAGCATAGGCACTTCGCCTCAGGTGTGACATTCAGACCCACAATTTTCTGAATAAAAATTAAGAGTATTTTTTAGAACAGTTCAAATGAGGGAATAAAGTATGTTTAATTTCAAAATTTGGTTTAGCAATAATAATCCTAAAATAAATACAGTACTTATCAAGATTTTGGGATGTATATTTGTAGCCAAATCAGAGTACACAACTGAAGAAATAAATACGGCTCAGAGTGCAGTTTACATACTGGTGGAAATGTTTACCTACTGGCTAGTTACTGAAGGCTTAGAAACGTTATGAAGTATGAAAACTGATATGGTTCACTTAATATACAGCAGGTGTGGCATATTTGTATTGGAGTTTATTAAATTTTATAATAATTGAGATTATTCCTGTAGACCTGTACTATTTACCTGTGTATCCAGGCTGACAGGCACAGTGATAATCATTGACCAAATCAATACAAGTAGCTCCATGTTGGCATTGCCCCACACAATCATTGATGTTATGGTCACAGTTTTTACCAGCCCAACCCTTCTGGCACTTGCATCGATAGTCTCCAACTAGGTTCTGGCAGGAATATGCGTTGATACAGGGTCTTCCTTGACATTCATCTGCGTCTGGAAATGTTAATCATATTCATCTTAGTGTCCAGGCTGTGCCTGGATGGAATAACATTTTTGAAACTTCTTATTAGCTTCTGAAATTTAAAAAGAAACATCTGCTAATTCCATGGAGCAGAGTCCTTAAGATGCTGGTGGTTGCTCATTTACACAAGAAATTCCCCACCTTTTTTGGACCCCCAAAAATCTATCCAAGTCCAAGGTCATGTGTAGCGTGAACCATGTTCAGTTCTGTTGTGATAATGAGAGTGGGGGTGGGGGGGGGGTGTTTTCACCATCTGTACAACCCACCATTTTTAAAATAGCATTTTGTATGGTACATAATCATTTACCTGATGAGAACAGAAATGCTTCTTGAAACATTGGTTTCTTTGCCATTTAAGCATTTAACATGGCTGGTAGGCCAACAGAGTGTAATTCAAAAATTTCTTATGCATTTCTTATGTCTCCATAGTATCCTACAATTATATTACTACTTTAATACTGTGAAAATAAATTAAAGCATAAATAGTGTTGTTTACAAAACCACCTGACACTCCAAACAGTCTCTCAGATAAGTGTTACAAAAGCAGCAGTATATATGAATACAACAAAACTGAACATAATGAGTAAATTTTGACTAAGTAAAAACCCCAACCATGCTAGGAAAAATAGAAATATACACATTACAAACATTTAGCATGTTATCTAGTTTAAAATATGTTGTACTTACCAAACTGGCAAGCATTGCCTTCCCAACCAGATGGACAAATACATCTGAAACTGTCCACCAAGTCAACACAGGTGCCACCATTCTGACATGGTGCTGAAGCACATTCATCCACATCTGCAACAAAAGAAGGAATCTCTGATATTTTGAGGAAAAAGTTAACATTAAAAAGGGGATTATGGCAAAGGAAAACAGTAACAAAGAAAACGTCATGGGAAGAAGTGGATGCTGCATCACCAGTAGTAAGAAACCTAGAAAATGAGCATGAAATAATATCTATGGCCAAACTGAATCAATACAAGAGGGCAGATTACCAAACACATGTTTCAGTGGTCACCGTAAGTAAGTAGAAGAACAAGCAGACATGCAAGTAAGTGTAGAATGCCTGTTAAGTTCATTATAGGTGCAAACTGAAGAGATGAAGCCATAATGGGTTAAAGCTACCAAGAAGAATTAGAAGGTGAATGGCGAATAAAGAATTCCAGATTCTTCCAACAGAAGTTAAAGGTACTGAAGTCTTAATTCGCATAGCTCTGCATGAGAAGGATCACATGATACTTCATTAGTGAGGAGTGATCTTGAATCAGTGCATTTAATTCATCAGTAATAAAATTCTGAATGGAATTAGTCTATAGCTAATTTAACCTTTTAAACGCCGAATTAAATCCAATCTTTCATTTGCTGGCATTATTAGGAGCTCACCATATTCTCCATGTTAGCAGGATAAGGGTTAATAAATCCAAAACTGCTAATGGATTTATGTCCTTTTCTATCAACTGAGTATGAAATTACGTGAAACTGTAGGTTTCTGCAGCATCATATATCAACATTATGGCCTTCAGTGTTGTGATGCTATGTATTTCATTGTTTGGTAGTCTGTCAAAATCCAGCAGACTAATTATGTAATGCAGCTACAATAAAAATATAGTGATTTGGTGTTAGTTTTACTGGGAAGTTGAAAGTTTCTTGGCCTCGTAGCAATGTCTTATCATGCATTTCCTTTCAATTGACAAAAATTTCTTCCTGATACTGAAACAATTAAAATGAACCAAACTGTAACGTCACCTGTTGTTTTGTGCACGTGTAGTACATTACGTGTCATCTGTAGAGATTAACACAAACTGGAAATATTTGAAAACGGGGTATTGGGACATAAGGGAAAGATGATACCAGACAGCTGGAGACAATTTCATAATAAACTTCACAGTTTATACCATGCAGGGGAGAGAAGGAGAGTATACAATTTCAGTCAGAAAACCTGCAGAGAGGAGAATATTTGAGGCACAGGTAAATGGGAAGATAATTTTAAAAATTATGTTAGGAAATATTCCGTGAAGACGTGAATAGATTCATCTGGCTGTAGGTTTTGCGGCCTGGGGGTGGGGGGGTGCTTTGGGAACGCGGTAGCCTTTGAAGGCCCATAAGAGGCCGGCAATTTCTTGATAGCGCTCAGGTGTTGCAAAGTGAGAGTTATACGACATAACTCGGATGTGATTAAAAGATCTTTATGTTAAGCGTACTCGTAATGAACACAAATTCCAATCTTGATTTGTATCAACGTCATCAGTCATCAAATATTTTCTGTCATTTTCTACATTAGCTTCTCCGTTCGACTAGCACGTCAGCATTGATAAGTTCCCTAAAAATGTATAAAGCACGATACTAATATTGTTCACCATTATATGGGCTTAATTGCCATAATCACCGATGTTCCAGTCGCCGCAGGCTCGGTCAAAACAAAGTAGCAACTCTGGAAGTCTTGCAATTCTTTCTCGCCAAGACAGGAAATATCTATAGTGAACACACAGCAGGTTACCCGCAGGTACGTGAGTCGGGTTTAAGGTGGGGGGAGGGGGGATTTTATAATGAATGATGGTGCTTTTATTACGCGTGAAATGACAGTTATTTTGTGGGGAAGAAATTGTTCTTAGTTATTGTGTACAACACTGTCTCCTTGTGTGTTTTTACAAGTAACTTTTTATGGCCTCTCGGAAATTTTTTCTTCTCAAAACACAAGCCATTCAAGTTCGAAGAAATACTTTATGCCACTATTTCCTACACTTTTCAAAAGGCTGTTTTCTTCCCCCTTTATATACCTACATCCTTTTCCGTCATAATTACAGGGGTTTCTTTCGATGCCTACTGGTTGAACCCTAGGAGGTTGGCAGGGGTGGTATTGATGAGTTTAAATTAGTTTGTCTCAGAAAGCACCAGATAGCAGCACACTTGCCAAGGCTTATCTTTCAGGTAAAAGTCTCATGAGTGAGAGGAACAGACCGAAAGTTCTCGAGACAGAGTTAGAATCGGGTTCAGATGCCAAGTGAAGACAACCTTGCTCACCTATTCTCTTCCAAAAGAATCTCAGGCAGTAAAATCTCATAACTTTTTCTCGCAAAGTTTAGTTTCAGATTGCAAGAAATTAATCTTCACCATGTCATGGCGTCTATGGCGATGTTCTCAGGCGAACCAAAACACTATGGACGAATTCATCAAAGTCGACTTGTCTTGTTGTGGTAAGCAATTTCTGCATACGAAACGCATAGATGAAATAAGCAAACAGTGTATTTTAAATTGTAACAGGCAGTGGGCTGACGCTATGGACTTGCTAGTATGGGCTGAAAGCCCTGACATTTTCATACTGAGGACTGTTGTTGTTGTTGGAGGAAGAAGGTTCCTAACTGGTAGTTAGTCCGGTGGGAAGAAACACTTTTGGCTGGATGGATATCGGGGTATTGAACTCAAGAAGTTTGTTAAGGTATTGGTTGAACCTACGCGACTGCAGAAATGTCGTCACAGACAGAGCGATGAGATAACTTCTGAGAGGAGCAATTCTGGTTCTGACTGAAGGCCTCCGCCGGGAGGTAGGCCGGGATAGCGGCTTGTTACTGGCTGGAAGGTCCGGTAAGCGAAGGCCGGTGGGGGACGAAACTTTCTGCATCCGTCCAGACTGGGCCTTGAGCCCATCTAGCCTCCCGGGGGGGTAGAGCGGTGGTGGCGAAGCGTGGACCACCCACCCACATCTACAGCCGAGGTTAAAGAAGGAGTAGAACTACACCTCTACTCCCCCTTTGCGGGCTAAAATATAATATAAAATATCAAATATATATATAATACAGTCAGACACAACTTTGTATTTTATTAAATTGTAATTTAATAAAATACAAAGTTGTGTCTGACTGTATTATATATATTTGATATTTTATATTATAAAAAAGTAAAGTGTTCCCGTTACAGGCCCAGAGGGTGGGTAGAGGTATAGCTCTAATCTTCCATGACCGCGGCACTAGAAGGGGGTGAGTGGTCAGCAGCAGGGCCTGGCCGCACTTTACCCCCGGGAAAGACCCGGTACCCATTGTACAGGAGGATGGGTGGGCCCTAGGGCCGGTCTGGACGGGCGGAAAATCTCGTTTCCACCGGGAAGCGATCCCCGACCGTCCAGCCCGTAGCTCAGTCGCTATACCGACTGAGCTAACCGGCCCACTATTTAAATTATATATTTTAGCTTATATTGAACACAACGGGGATGTCTCACTTGAAATTCCCCCTCTGGGAATTCATGGTCTGTTTTAGGGCGAAATTTACCTCTTACGCCCGCGGTTAAAGACATGTGATCACAAGCAGATAAATATTTTTGAGGAGTAGGAATCCGGTATTTCTAATGTTCCGAAAGAAATCTCAGTTCATATTTTAAATTGAACAGGCACAAAACTAATAGGCGCCTTTCCCGACCGACGCGAACGCGCTTCAAAATTCTGACCCTAACTGATTATTTTGTTTCATTATTCTGTAAAAATAATGCAAAAAGTACTTAGGTCTTCATGTAAAGTGCCCGAAATTTTTGTCCGATTTTAACGAAATTTGGAGCTTCTCAGCGGATTTTCGTACAAGTGGAATAGTAGGGTAGTACATTTACCGGTTTACTACACTATTCCACTGTTTTAATCTTAAGTAAGAATTTTCATATTTTATAAAGGTTTAATGTGAACTAAACTGGATACCATTGAGTAATATTTTTACTGTATCTTAATTGTTGTTCTTAGTTGGCCTGAAGATGGCTGGTCACGGCCGAAACATGTAGCCAAATATCACCTAATTGTAATTATTGCATCTTGTTTGATGTATGTTGTGTATTGACAGTGCATCATATATAATACAAATCTATGATTAATTTATTATTCCAGGAAATTCACAAAATTTTTAAAAATTTAAACTGATATGCCCATGGACAAAGTACGAAGTCACCTCACAACGTTCCCTTCAAGTCACTCTTGATCGAAACGTTTATTGTTTGTTTAAAGTGACAGTTCATGCGTTAAAGTGAGTGTAACATCGAAATTCCAACACCTGTCTATCGACAGTGTTAGCAGGTCTTTCAAATAAAACTCAACGCCTGTAAGAGAAAATAAATTTTAAATTCGAGTATAGAGGTTACCATTTGTTTTCAATGGAGTTTCAAACAACTTGGAGCAATTAATCGATTTTCTAAAAAAAAAAAAAAAAATCTTTGCAGGCAATTGCACTAAATGGAACGTAGCAGCTATAGAAGCTAATTTTACAACATTTGCGTCATTAATCATACCGAGGAGCAAAATGCCCCTAAACAACAAAGTGAAAAATACCGATTAGTTTCGCTGTGTCGTCTATCCTCTTCTGAACCACGGTCATTTTTAACGGATTTTAATCCTTTTGGTGCGCTTGCATCGAGAATTCGCAAAAGTTCATTATTCGCTTCGCCTTTTTCCTTCCCCTTCTGCCTGCATGTGTGTAACAACTCAACAGCCACTACTTGCTTGCTTACTTACTTGCTTACTCCACGGAGCAGAGTCCTTAAGAAGGTAACAAGTTTTAAACTAGTCAAGAAATTCCCCGCTTTTTATGGACCCCGAAGTTTCATCACCGCAGTCAAAATTTCCCGTCACCTGTCCCTATCCTGAGCCAGCTCGATCCAGTCCATCCCCTTCCCATATCCCACTCCCTGAAGATCCATCTTAATATTATCCCTTATCTACGCCTGACTAAACAGTCACGAAGCGTATTTATATATGAAAAGTGGTACTGAAACGTGTAACTACAATCAGACAAAGAATACCTCTTCTTTTTTTTTGTTCCAAGTGGACAAAAATTACGGTACAAGACTGACTGTACACGCATTTCCGCGCAATTCGCGAGCGAAATTTGCTCAAATCTTCTCAGTTTGAGAAATGCTTCCAACAGACACTTTTTGTATAAAAGTTACATTGAGACGCGTTACAGTGGAAAAGCAACAATAAATGTTACACAATCTGAATGTGTGTTTTTAGCCTTAGTCATCCAGCATGCAATGCGCATGCGCCATATTTTCATCTGTAGCCTGTCCGGCTCTACAATATTTTATTCACATTATCTCATAAACAAAACAATTTTCGAAAAATTGATTGGATAGAAAATGTGTGTTTTGTTTTTCTCTACTACTTTTGTCAGAAAAATTTCATCTTCTAAAAACCAATGAGCGAGGTATGACAAAAAAAATATATATTGGTCTTCATGTAAAGTACCCATTATTATTGTCAGAATTTAATGAAACTTGAAATGTCGCAAAAGATTTTCGAAAAATTCTCAAATATTAAATTTAATGAAAATCCGTCCAGTGGGAGCCGAGTTGTTCCATGCGGACCTTCAGACGGTCAGACATGGCGCAGCTAATAGTGGATTTCGTAATTTTGCGAAAGCGTCTAAAAAACGGAAATTATCTGTTCTTTTTTACCGTCACCGTGATAAATATGAACCTGATATTTATGCCCTGTCATCTCATGCGTAGAAAACCTGGACAAAGTGAACGCGCTGTTTTCGCCAAGCGTACACATCCTAACTTGTTATATTTAAATTCTCCTTCTTTTAGTTTGTTTCCGCTGCAATATTGAAGTCCATTTTATGAAGTAAGACGTTCCGTTCATTTCCAGATTAATTCAGGCCTGATAAGCCACCGTTTTTAGCAAGAAATTTTGTGCGTTTGATAAAGAGAACTAATGAAGCTCTGTACCGGAAAGCCCTGTTTGTTTTTTTGTACCTTTATTTTTTCCCACTTCTTTTCACTATTTAGTTCTCTCGTTTCATCACTTTTTCTTTCTTTCCCTCCGTCGCTTTTTTTGTTTGTTTGTTTGTTTCTTCCTTCCTTCCTTCCTTCCTTCTTAACTCGAAACTGATTCTAAAATACGTCATTAAATATTCGCCATATCGAAACGACCTGAAGACACATTCACATTTCCTACTCTGTTCACATGTGACACGACAGTACTTGAGGCCAAGCATATTTCTTGAATACGGAAAGCCGATATTTCGAGTTACAAGTGAATAATTTTGCAACCTCATTCTTGTATTCACGGGCAGAGTAACACCCACCACTGTGCTTCAGCAGTTTTGTTGTGTTCTGTACCGCATCGAATTTACCATCTTCTCCTCTTGCCAGAAGTATTCCTCGATTGTTTCCTTTTTTTTTACAACCTCGCAAGACATAGGCCCCCTGTTATTTCCTCAGACAAACTTGAAGCTCCGATTAATTGGATTTGGAAGCTGCCTACCTCAAGTCAGCTACGGGGTTCATCCCGAGTGTTAGGGCCGAGCCATGGCTGACAACTATCAGCCACCCAATGACGTCTGCGGGGCGTGTGGTTAAGACACATTTAATTTATTTCTGTAGCCACTAGATTTCTTAACCATTCCTCACTGATTTAAGGAAGGCTGAACTTCTAAGATGACATTAACAGTACACCACCTTACCTAAGGAACAGAACGTAAAGTAGAACTGTATTAAGTGGCACAGAACGAAGATATAACGGAAAATGCGACTACATTGTTCTTATTCGAAACATTTCGGCTGATTCCAGTTACCACACTAAAAGTTGTTCAGTATATTTATTTACTTTTTGTTTTCAAAATGCAACTCCTACTCTACGTAAAACTTCGATCCCAATTTATCGCCCTTTTCTTCAGAAAACAGTACATAACATAAACACGTAACACATTAAAGTTTACAAAATTTATTTGAGAAGTACTGATATTTAATGAAATACTGTAATCATAGCTGAAGAATAAGAGACCAACTTGATGTCACTAATTATTATGTTTCATTTCACTTCTTCTATGCTGAACATGTTTCGGACATTAATATATCCATCATCAGGAGCCTGCGATTTTTTTTATTGAATTACCACATTTACATTAATGCTAAAAACCTCCATCTTTACAGAACACACGACCAATGTGGTGATTCAATAGAAAAATTGCAGGCTCCTGATGATGGATGTATTAATGTCCGAAACATGTTGAGCATAGAAGAAGTGAAATAAAACACAATAACTAGTGACATCAAGTTGGTCTCTTATTCTTCAACTATCACAATGATGCA
>Ga0131853_10005343_pt1 | contig 23146 bp, 16 predicted proteins | sample TergutLab28metaG_FD_92764 | JGI IMG/M metagenome (GOLD analysis project Ga0131853, IMG submission 92764) | Labiotermes labralis P1 segment gut microbial communities from Petit-Saut dam, French Guiana - Lab288 P1 (version 2) (version 2) | ecosystem: Host-associated > Arthropoda: Insects >...
AAGCGGTTGCGAAAAGTTGGATTTATCACGGTTTCCCAAGCTAAAAAAACTCACAACCAGCTCGATTTTATGTTTTGATAATGTGTCAAATTCCACAATCGAGAGCCTTAGTTTAGAGCTTGAAAAGCTTTCGGATATCGTTGGCGAAATGACTAATTTGAAAACTTTGAGTGTGTCAGAATTGAAGGCTTTTGCCATTGGGAAAATTCAAAAGCTGGAAAAGCTAGAAGAGTTGGAAGTGTCTCAGGTTGACATTTGTAACCTGGACGGAATCGAAAAGTTTAATCATTTAACCAGTGTCGGAATCAGTGCCGGTCGTTCATTAAAAACCTTAACGGGCTTAGAAAAATTGCCCAACCTAAGAGTTTTAGGGGTTGGTGCTTGCCCTGGACTTGTGGACATATCCGCAATTGGAGAATGTAAGATACTGGAGTCTTTGTATTTGGAAAATCTTAAAAATGTCGACCTTTCTGTGTTAAGGGGAGCAAAAAACCTGAAAAAGTTGATACTGTCCAATTGTGGCTCCGTACAGTCATTGTCTTTTATTAACGAGCTAGAAAAGTTGTTGTTTTTTTCATTTGTTGGCACAAATGTTGTGGACGGCGACTTAACGCCATGCTTACGCTTAAAATATGCCGCCACATTCGACAAGCGTCACTATAATTTAAAATGCAGCCAGCTGCCAAAAAATAAGGATATTGGATTTTTTAGTGATTAGACTTGTTGACAAAAATAGCAATAAAGTTGTGAATAATATAGCTAAGTTGGATTGTGGCTTTGTGCAGATGTATTTCTGTGATAAAATATATCCCTAAGTCACCACACCATACTAAATTGCATTAAATGGCGGATTAGCGATTAATCTTAGCAACAATGATGCCGTAAAAGATGCTATTTTGCCAACGTCCCCTCGGCTAGCTTTGTTCTGTAGGACTAGGCGCAATACTTTTTGGGCTTGCATACAAAGGTACAACGGCGGCCGTTACGGGCTTTGTAATTAATGGCACAATGGGTGCAGTTGGGGCAGCATTGTTTGGCGGAAGCGTTTGGGATGGTTTTGCCGAAGGTGCCACACGGGGAATGGTAGTGGGCTTTGCGATTGGAGCGGGGTTTGGGATGTTGGGGTTTGCTACGAATAAAGTTGCGAATGTCGTGAAGGCTAAGGTAAAGGTGGCGAATGCTCCGCATTTGGGCAATAAATTAGATTACGCTTTTGGAAATGTTAAAAAAAACTCTCATAATACCCCTAGAGGCGCAGGCAACTCATCACAGTTGGCTAAAATTGGAATACATGATAACTTAGTGGGGCGTCAAATTGTAGCTAACCATTTTCAAAAGACTTTTATGGTCAATGAAGCCATAATTATGAAAACCAACGGTGCTGTTAAAGTATACTCTCTTCTTGTCGGACCAGGTGGACTTAAGGGAGTGATGTCGGTATGGAATAAAAATGAGCTATGGACATTTATTTTTCTAGGAGGATAAAAGATGATCTCGATAAAAAAAGTTGAAAGTGAGGGCTTGTTTAAGTCAGAGTGCCAAGAAAGGTTTAAGTTTATTATAGGCGATTATGCAACATATAATCAGCATTACAGCATAACAATTCAGCAGGATAATCTCAAAACAGAGATAGGTTTGCAGTGCATTGATTCGGGCTTTGAGCCGCAAGCGGAATTGTTAAACGACAAATTATTGGTCGGCGCTGGGCAAAAATTTTATGTCTATAACGCGGACGGAAAATTAATCAAGGAATACCCGAACGGCTTTATCTTTTACCAATTTGCGACTAAAGCGGAAGGGATATTGGTTGTTTCTGAACTAAGCGTGATGTTGCTTGACAGTAAAACGTTTGAGATTGTTTGGGAGTGTAATGTTGACGGAACTATCACTGATTTTGATTTAAGCCATGAAAAATATGTTGAAATCAGGAGTGGCCGTGGGGATACTAAAAAAGTCTGCCTTGGCACAGGCAGATTAATTTAATACAATTACATGTTGATTTAATAACATTGGCGGAAGCGTTTGGGATGGTTTTGCCGAAGGTGCCACACGGGGAATGGTGGTGGGCTTTGCGATTGGAGCGGGGTTTGGGATGTTGGGGTTTGCTACGAATAAAGTTGCGAATGTCGTGAAGGCTAAGGTAAAGGTGGTCAACACTACAGTGGTGCCTCCAAAAACCCATGGCAATTCATTGCAGTCGCCAGCAGTCAACTATGGATATAAATTAATCAAACAGGATACTGGTCAGATAATGAAGATAGGTGAGTCTATTCACAAAGTGAAGAGATATCCTCAAAAGTTTTATAAATTAAAAAAAGTGTATATGCAAATTGAAATAATAGGAAGTAAAAAAACAGTGCACTTATGGCAACACGATATGATAATGATGTATAAGAAAGCAGACCCCTTGTCATTGCCGTGGAATTTAAATAATTGGTAAAAGGAGTGAAAGAACAATGTATATTTTTTTAACTGGTGAAGTGTCTTTTGAGATTGGCGTTCCTTTCGGCAAAACCTTAAGAGATATCAGCGAAAAATTAAAAGCCTTCAGCCTTGTTGAAGATGGAGGGCTTTTACTTCCGTCAGATGACACTTATGGCACAGAATTTAAAAATATAACGATAGTCACCACCATCTTAGGTGAAAGCAGAATGTTTCCAGGCGAAAACACAAAGGGCATGTGGAAGGAAAGGCGACTTATAAGACGCAAAGAGAAGTGTGCCGACATTCGCTTGGAGATAGATTATGATAAATTTGTTGATTCTGACAAAGATACTCAAATGTTACTCCATATAAAAAACATAGTTGATTCAATTATGGCTGTTGAAGAGCGTAAAAAAAGCGATTTTAAAGGACAGCAATTAATTGATGACATTCTTTTAGCGCTCGGAGTTTCCAAAGACCAATTAGCGAATTTATAAAACCAACAGCCACAATATTTCTACTGCACAAGAGCTCTTTTGCGACCCATTTTTTACCCACCCGCAATTAACCTGGTGGCAGCGGAACTGGCGTCATGTTGTGTATTGGGCAACTTTTGCAGTATTGGTCGCTGCCGCAGTTGTCATATCTGTATTTTCGTTCGGTGCCGGGACTGCACCTGCAGGCCTTGGGCTGCTGGGAGCTAAAAAAGGACTAGGCGCAATACTTTTTGGGCTTGCATACAAAGGTACAACGGCGGCCGTTACGGGCTTTGTAATTAATGGCACAATGGGGGCTGTTGAGAAGCAGTCTAAAGCAAGCAGGCAAGCCAAAAACCGCAAAATAACACTTCGACTAAATAGTTTTATTAGCAACCCTTGCGCTAAAACAAAAAAACCCCCATCGCTTAGTAAAAAATGCGATAGGGGTTTTGCTTTTTTAAAGTATGTTCCATTGTCAATGTTAGCGTTTTTAATAAATCAATTTAAATACTTTAAACGCTTGTGATAAATGCCGCCGATGATGGATAAAATGGTTTGCTTTATTTGAGTCAATTCGTCCAAAGTGATGTTGCAGTTGTCAAATTGGCCGCTTTTAAGCCTGTCCCAAACCAGCCCGTCCAAAATAGGCTTTGCCCCATCAATCGTGCTGACCCCTGCCGCTCTAAAGGCCGCCTCGGCCGCATCACAAATCATAATAATGGCCGCAATCTTGCTTGTCGGTGTATCGCCGTCATAATAAAAATTTTCCTGCTCGATATTAGCGTCATTTAGCTCCCTTGCCTTATGCAAAAAAACCATTATCGCAGTCGTTCCGTGGTGCTGTGCGGCAACCTGAGCAATCTTTTTAGGCAATTTATACTCTTGACACAAGTGTTGCCCTGCCTTAGTATGCGACTTAATAATCTCGGCACTCACCTCGGGCAAAATGTCGTCATGCGGATTTGTATCGGCCTGATTTTCCTTAAAAAAGTTGGAATTTTCTAACTTTCCTATATCGTGATAATGCGCGCAAGCCCTTGCCATATAAGGATTTTCACCAATGCTCAAAGCACACAATTCGGCAAAGTTTGCAACATTTTGCGAGTGGGCAAATGTGCCGGGCGCTTCTTGAATAAGCCGCTTAATAAGCGGAAAATTGTGGTCAATCAAGTCAATTAGCCGAGAATTTGTAATCAAATTAAAAATTCGCTCTAACAGCGGCTGCAAAACTATCGAAAACATCAGCTGACTGACAAACGCTGCCAGCAAAAACAAAAACCAATTTAAAATCGAAACAGTCCCCTCGTCGTTGCTGCCGACCACATAATAGGCAAGCAATCCCAAAAGCAAAGCAAATACCACACCTCCCAAAGCGATAGCAAAGCCTTTGATTGTATAATTAAACCGACGCACCTCGCCAACAAGCAAAAATGTAATAATCGTACCAAACAGCGTGCCTGCGACAAACATAATAACAGGGATATGAATCTGATACAAATAAGGATATTGGTCGCCGATTAAAGGGTTTAGCAGCACTGTAGTAAGCAAAAGAGTGTTTGTCAATAGGTTTGTCAAAAACACATCCTTGCGGTCAAAAAGAGGGGCTAAGATAAACGCTGTCAAAAATGTGGGCATTAAAAACGGACTGATGGCCGAGATAAAAATCGATATGGTGTACGAAAAAATGATGACAAAACAAAGCGTCATCACCTTGGATGAGTCAAATTTGAACTTGTTTAGCCGTTTGGAAATCAAAATTGTGCAAATGGCATAGACTAAGCAAATTGCAAGCAGGCATATGGTCGTAAAAATAAGCCTTAAGCCGGCGTGGCCGTATTGGGAGGGAATTAAAACATAGCGGACAACTGTGACAGCAGTAAGTGTCACAAACAAAACACAATAAGCAAGGACATGCTTTTTTAAATTGTTTTCGGCATGGACTTTTTGTTTTAAATGCTTTTGGTTGTGCGCCTGGGTCTCGTTTGGGCTTGCAGCATTATTTTTCATTTATTTGTTTGGATTTTGTTTTTTTTGGTCAGCAAATTTATTAGACTTGTTCAATAAATATAAGAGGAATGTCTGCCGTTGTCTTTTTTGTGTAAATTCATATTCTTTTTTTGTCAATACATCGGTACTGACTGCAAAAACAATATAATTTTATCCTAAAAAATCCATTCGGCATCCACCTTCTTTATTTATTGAATAAGTTTATTTTTTTGTGCAGGCAAAAAACAGTCCGTTCCTTTTAAATTATAGTTGCAAAATTTGATAAGCTCAACTATGTATTGTACACTAATTTGCTATTTTTGTCAAGTCTTTGCCGCACGAAAAAATCGAGTCAGCTAAATCCACATCAGCTAAAGCCACAAACTAAAGCGGTAAAAAGCGGTAAAAAAAATGTAAAAAAAGGCTTTGAACAAAATCATTCAAAGCCATATGTTTTACCAATACACATCGCCCTTTTGCGACCTTTTTTTGACACGGTCTTGACTTAGACGTTTTAAAATTTCTAGCTTTGCGCCCTTAGAATTTTTAACAGAGTAGGCGATATTTAGCAGGTGGTCGGCAACCCGTTCTAAATCTGTTATAATCGCATAATAATGCGTGCCGTTTTCGATGGAACACTGACCGCTCTCTAGCCTTGATACATGGTTTAGCCCCAAAACATATTTGCAATCATCAATATCTTGCTCAAGCGCCGTGATGTCAGCTAAGCCCGTTTTGTCACGGGTTTGCAGCAAAATGATTACTTTTTCAAACATCAAATCAACCTTTTTGTGCATATTTGTCAATTCTTCAATCGCAAGGTCAGAAAATTTGATTTTGTTGTCAATCATCTCTATCGTTTCGTCCATTATGCCCACAGCGTGGTCGCCGATTCGCTCTATATCAGCCACAACATAATGCAGCGAGCTAATCAACTTGTCATCCTTTTCGTTTAATTCCAGCTTTGCCAAATCGACCAAATGCTTAGAAATGCCTTTGTTGATAAAATTAATTTTTTGCTCTATATTTATCACTTTTGGCTTTTTTGTCTCGTCCAAAGTAAGCGAAGAATTTAAAGAAAGAGCGATATTTTCCCTTGCCAATGACGCCATATTTATGGTTTCTTTCATTGTTAGTTCGACAAGGGCGGCAGTTTTTTCTAGGCACGAGGCGGCATCGGCAGGCTCTAAATTTGAAATATAGTGCAATTTTAACTCGTGCTGGCTGTCAGTTTTTTCCTTAATTACTTTTGTTGCAAGCACGGACAAGGGCTTTACAAATCCGATTAAAACAGCGGCGGCTAAGACATTAAAGAAGGTATGAAACAGGGCAACCTGCCATTCGTAGCGACCGGGCAAAATATAATTTAAAAACCTTACAAAATAATTTTGAAGCGGCCAAACAATGGGCAGCAATACAAGTGCGCCCGTGACATTAAATACAACATGGATAAAAGCCGCTCGTTTTGCGTTTGCGGTCACGCCGATTGCTGCGATGATTGTTGTTAAAGTAGTGCCGACATTTGCGCCGATTAAGATAAAAAGTGCGGCATTTACAGACAAAATCGGCTCTGCTGTCACAACACCTGCCGCCGTCGTAGTGCCTGCGACCATTATTACGACTAGACCCGAAGTGACGGACGAGCTTTGTGTGATTGCAGTAAAAATCATGCCAAGCAAAAATAGCAACAGCGGTCCGGCAGGGTTTGAAGATAGGGCGACAAATGCACGGCTAAAGGGGGTGGACAGGGGCGAATCTTCTCCAAAACTGCTGCTGATTAAAAACATCCCGACAAAAATCACCGCAAGGCCAGTAATAACTTCGCCAATTAGCACTAATTTTCGTTTTTTGGAAAACATTAAAATAAGCCCGACTAAGCCTGCACCCATAAAAATTTCCCTAAAGGGAAAGGTAGAGCCGCTGTTGCCTAGTGCGGCAATGTGGGCAGTCAGCGTTGTGCCGATATTTCCGCCCATTATTATGCCTGTGGCCTGCAAAAGGGTCATCACCCCTGCGTTTACAAAGCCGATGACCATGATTGTGGTGGCGGTCGAGCTGTTTGTGACGACGGTTGCGCCTGTGCCGATGGCGGTATTTACAAAACGATTGTCACCGATTCGGGCAAAAACCTTTTTGATGCTTTTGCCTGCAGCCTTGTTTAGTCCGCTGCTCATTAATTTCATCCCAAGCAAAAAGACGGCGATGCCCGACAGCAGCAACATTATACTTTTCAGTATATTAAAAAACATAAATTTGTATTAATAGCGAATTAAGGGTTTTAAGGGGCAGCTTAATGAGTGTGCAATCCGCTATGTTCTTCTCCTAAAAAATAAAGGATAGTTAAAGGATAACAAAAATAATAGTCAAAATAAAAATACCCCCATTTATTTGAGAGTATAAATAGTATTATAAACTACAAAACAAAAATAGTCAAGAGATTAAGCGGCAAATTGTTTTTTTCGTTTTTATAAAAAAATTGAACAAGTTATGGCTTGTCCGTTATAAGCTGCAGTGAAACAATCAACAAACTGTCTCACTGTGTTAATCAGCTATTCGACCGTTACGCTTTTGGCTAGGTTTTTTGGTTTGTCGATATCGCAGCCTCTGTTTAAGGCGACAAAGTAGGCAAGAAGCTGACAGGCAACGGCGGCCAAAAATTGGTCGGTGCAAAATGGGGAATTTTCAAGATTGTTACCAGCCAAACCGCCGCCGTTAAGCGGTATGCCATACTCGCACTCGTCCAAAATGCTTTTGTACGGCGTTATTGCCACTACGACAGCCCCCCTAGATTGCACCTCTTTTATGTTTGACAAAATTTTGGCCGACTGCGTTTTGTCGGTGCAGATGACAACGACGGGCGACCCTTGCTCGATTAGCGAAATTGTGCCGTGCTTTAATTCACCTGCCGCATAGCTTTGTGCATGGATATACGAAATTTCCTTTAGCTTTAAAGCACCCTCCATCGCCAGCGGATAGTCGACCCCGCGCCCCAAATAAAAGGCATAATCGGCGGCAAAAACCTTTTCGGCGATTGATTTAATATTTTCTAGCTGTGGTTGGTTTGACAAAAATTGGTCGATTTGGTCAGACAAAAACTCGTCAGATGTTTTAAACTCGGTCACTTTGCCGCAATCACCCACATTAATCTTTGCCCTAATTGAAAAAGCGCCCCTTTTTCTTTTGCCGCACCGCCCCTTGCACTCAATCAAAAGACTGCCCTTAGTTTTATTCCGCTTCAATTTTTTTTGACCAAACCTTCTTTTTTTAAGCTCTTTGCTTAGTTTAAACAACGCAACAAGCTGTGTCAGATACCCCTTTGTTGTCGCAACAGCAATTTCCGGGCCTGCGTTTGTCAAAATCACATCATCGGACTCTCTTGCAATCGCACTAAGCCGCACATTTACAATCGCAAGAGTTTTTGCCTTGCCTTTGACCCGTTTAAGGGCTGCAAGCGTGTCTGCCGTCTCTCCGCTTTGGCTGATTGCCACAACAAGCGTCTTTTTGTTTAAGCCAAACAGGTGCTTGTGCTGATATTCGCTTGCAATTTCGACTTCTACTGCTATTTTTGCATTTTTTTCGATAAAATATTTGGCCGCCATTGCCGCATGAAATGATGAGCCGCACCCAAGCAGTACGATTTTGTTGATTTTGCTTAAAAATGGCATCTTTTTTAATTTTTCGGCTGTAGAAAGAGCAGTTGTCTTGACTGCTTTTGGCTGGTCATAAATTTCCTTTAGCATAAAGTGGGCAAATTCACCTTTGCTTGATGCCGTTTCGTCCCAGTCTGCAGTGAAAAATTGCGGCACGACTTCGTTTTTGTTTAAATCAACGACCTTTATTTTGTTTTGTGACACGATGGCGATTTGGTTTTGAGACGGAATAACGAATGAAGAAGAGTATTTTGATACTGCACTCATGTCCGAGCAAATTATGGCAAAGGGGGGATTTGAATCGCCTGGGGAGTTTGAATTGGCTTGATTGATTGGTGTATTTGCGATCGAAATAGCAAGGGGGTTGTCTTTTCGGATACAAAAAATGGAGTCGGGGCAATAGCAAGAAAGGATACAAACAGCAAACGAGCCTTTGATTTGGTCAAGAGTTTTGATGATAGAATTAAGCACCGCATCTGTATAGCAATCGGCACAATTTTTAAATTTGGCTGCATTTGATTGATTGGTTTTAAAAAAATCATCGTTGATTTTGATAGAATTTTTGACAGAAAAATCACAAAAGTCAAGGTCGGCTTCGTTATCTTTTTTGTCATCCTTTTGAATCATCCTGTATCCGTTATTTAAGTCTGTATAGTGCTTTAAAAAACCGCTTAACTGTGTATATTCAAAATCAAACGGCTCTATTTCGCCTTCTATTGGGTCAAATTGACGAGTTTGAGTGCAAACGCAATTTAAGCTGCCCACGCTTTTTTCCCCATCACAAGCATTTATTTTTCCAATTTCTGTATCAAAATTATTCTCTAAAAGGTGCGCAATCACCTCGGTATCGGTCTGCGAAACAAAGCAAAACCCTTTTTGCTCAAGCATGGCTTTAAGGGGCAAATAGTTTTCTATCACCCCGTTATGAACAACCGCAAAATTTTTATCCTGCGACTGATGCGGGTGAGAATTTGTGTCGTTTGGTTGTCCGTGCGATGCCCATCTGGTATGCCCGATACCCACTGACGCAGACAAAACCCTTATCGAATCCTCGTCCGCTTTGGTCATCACCTTTTCTTCCAAAACCCCCACACGACCCTTTGATTTTTTTATCGCAATCGACATTTTTCTGTTTTTTTCATCAAAAAAAGCACAGCCGACACCGCTTGAATCATACCCTCGGTATTCCAGCTTTTTTAAATTCTCGATTAAAAAATCAAAAGCTCTTTCCTTTTTGCCTATGTATCCGACTATTCCGCACATATTTTTAACATCCTTTGTTATAGATATTGATACGCTATAGTATTCTGACAAGGGACAATTGGTGCGGCATTAAAAAAAACATATGGACACATGAACAAACGACATAAAAATCGCCCTTTAAGCATAAAATTTTGCTTAAAACATATACATAAAAGGTGCGGTGCAAAAAAAATCGCAAAAAGCAGGCAACAACCAAAAAGCAACCCAAAAACTGTAAAAAATTGACAAAAAGGGCAAAAAAACTGCAAATTTCATACTATTGTCACAATTATTTCATACTACTATCACACTAGTGTGTTATAATGGATAAGAACTTGGGGAAAAGTTTGTCATTCACATATTTTTTGCTGCTTATCGGCTGATAGGTTTTGATAATTTATGAATACGACTTTAGTTCATCATTTATAAAGAGGCTGCGCTTTGGCATTTGTGCTTTTTTGCAGTCTTGGCAATAGTCACCACTCGTTTTTGTTTTTTAAAGGTCACTTGCCAAAATGTCTATTTTGCAAGTGTTTTTTAAAGGGGAGGATAAAAACGAACTTTTTTAAAAAACAGGTTTTGTTTTTTGCTTTTAAAAAACAAGATTTGTTTAGCTATCGGTGGACAAGCATTTTTTAAAAAACAGGTTGCTTTTAAAAAACAAACTGCTTAAATAAAAATGATTGTTTATCCCTCCCTGTGTGTCAAAAACAACAGACACACCCCCTCTTAATCGGAGGTAAAAAAATTATGAATATTCAAAAATTGGAACAACTCGCCGCACAAGGCGACAAAGAAGCTCAATACAACCTTGGTGTCCTTTATCACAACGGAAAGGGTGTTGCGCAAGACTTTGAAAAGTCTATTCTTTATTTTAAGACTGCTGCCGACCAAGGCTTTGCAAAGGCTCAGTTTAACCTTGCCGTTTATTATACAACGGGCGAGGGTGTTCCCCAAGACTTAGAAGAGGCGGCCAGATGGTATGACCTTGCGGCAAAGGGCGGCTTGTCCAATGCCCAGTATCAGCTTGCAATGTGTTATTCGTACGGCCGAGGTGTGCCGCAGTGCTACAACACGGCCGCAAACTATTTTAAAAAAGCGGCAAAGCAGGGCGATGCACACTCCCAATACAATTTGGCAGTCTATTATACATACGGCAAGGGTGTAGACCGTGACCCGCTTAAAGCCTTTGAGTGGTACAACGCATCGGCGATTCAAGGATTTGCCAATGCCCAGTATCAGCTTGCCTTGTGCTATCAAAACGGCGAGGGCGTGGCGGTTGACTATGGCATGGCTATAGAATTTTGCCGTCAGGCTGCAAATCAAGGGCTTGCCAATGCCCAGTACCATATGGGTGCTTGTTTTGAAAGCGGTCAGATGGTTCAGCAGGATTTTGCGGCGGCGGCCAGTTGGTATCAAATGGCGGCAAATCAGGGCAACGAAAAGGCCAGGGAAGCACTTGCCACAAGGTTTGAAAAAGATATGTACGGCAAATGGGTGGCAAAATACGACAATTTTTATGCAAGCGAAACAGGCGACAGCAACAATTATAGCTAAGATTTAGCCAAAAATTTGATTAAATTCAAGCTGATTAAATAAAAATATTAATTTTAAAGTTAATAAAAGCTCTTTGCAATATTAAGGCTAGTTTTGTATAGTGCTGTTGATTATGGGTTTAGTTTTCAAAAAATTTTTGCAATCAAATTGTGAGTAAAAAATACTCGCTAAAACATAAGGAGAAAAATCATGTATATAATTTTAGGTGCTGCACAAAAGCGCGAACTGGTAGAAGAGGCAATAATCGAAAGGCTAAAGCAAATCCAGTTTCCTGCAAAGGCATGGCTTGAAAAGGCCGAGTATAAAGGCATGGACTGCAACGGAAAAGGCCACACTGTTAAACAAAATGTCATAATTGTAGAGAGCGAATGGGGCGGCAAGGAGTCAATAATTACCTGCATTGCCGTAGCCAACAATCTGCATGTCAAAGCAATATCATGCACCAAGCTAAACGAAAAGGATTTGAAAAAACTAGCTGAGGGCAAGCGAAATGACTGGTTTAAGCAAAACTTTAGGGACGCAATAAATGACGGCATATCTATAGTGGTCAAAGATGCCCTTGCAAACTTAGGGCTAAGCTGGGTTGATTAGTCGGATTAAGTATTATTAGTCGGATTAAGTATTATTTTTAACTTCACTTTAATAATCGTTTTGGTTATTAAATTAGCGTTTTTGGCTAGAATTAATTAAGCACTGTTTCTATATACTTCAAGCAATAAAAAAACTTATGCAGCTTGCAGATTTTTTTACCAATACAAATGACTACTCGCAGCAGTGCTGCGAGTTTCGTTTTTTTAACAGGTTTTTACCTTTATTTTAATTTTCAATCCTTCTCTTTTTTCCCTATATCCAATTAGCCTCTTTAACAATTTTCTAATATCTCAAAAAAACTCCAACATCTCAAAAAATAAATTTCATGGACAAAGAAAAATACTACAGGGTAATAAGCACTCTCTCGCATCGGTTTTTGGTCGAAATCGACAAAGACACGAGCGTGCTTTGCAGTGCAAAAAGCGACAGCAGGTCAACCGTTTTGGCAGGGCAAAAAAACGCAAAAAAAAGCCAATCAATAGATGCAAAAAATCAAAACAAGGGCGGCTTCATTTTGGCGGGCGATTGGGTAAAGCTGTGCCCAAGCGACAGGGCAGGGGGCGAAATGGTTATCGAAAAAATTAAAGAGCGAAAAAACCGTTTTATCCGCCCAGCCATTGCCAACATTGACCAGCTTTTTATCGTCATCGCCTCGTACCCCCAGCCAGACCTAAAAATGGTCGACAAACTTATTGTCAACGGCTTAAGTCAAAATATCGACCCAATTATCTGCTTAAACAAATCAGACATCAACTCACCCGACTTTGTCAATCAAATTTCCGCCCAATACAAGCACCGAAAAATCGTGCATCTTAGCGGCCAAGACGGCCAAATCGATGCCATGATTCCCTTAATAAAAAACAAATTGACCGCCCTTTGCGGCCAGTCCGCTGTCGGAAAATCAACGATTATCAATGCAATTTTGGGCAATTCCGCACGCAAAACTCAAGGTCTGTCGCAGATTGGACGGGGCAAAAACACGACCACCGACACGCAGCTGTTTAGCGTTTTTGGCGGCCTTGTTGCCGACACCCCCGGCTTTAGCCTTGCCGACACAATCGGTGTCGACCACAATGACCTTGACCTGTTTTACCCCGAATTTGCCTCGTATTTGGGCAAGTGCAAATACCACAGGTGCAACCACCTGTCCGAGCCGGACTGTGCCGTCACGGCGGCCGTCAGTGCAAAAAAAATCAACAAAGAGCGATTTGACCGCTACCAAGAAATCTTTAAGCAGATAAAAGAAAAACGAGACAGCGTCTTTAAATAATTAAATTATATACTTACTTTTTAAGCAATATAGCTCCCAAAAACCACAAAAGGATTGTCCAAAAACAAAGACAATCCTTTTTTTGATTTTAATCTAACATAAAAGAACGGTTGCTTAATAGCCGAATCTATGAAAAACAAAAGGGTTTTCGTCCCAAGCCTCTCTATATCCTACCATCTCATCTTGTCCTGTTTTTGTGTTGACACGATGCAGGTAGTGATGTGTTGACGCACCCCACCAGCCCCGGCCTCTTCTTGATGTTACATAAAAAATGAAATCATCAAAATAGAACTGATTAAAACAATATAAACCCGATTGCTCTAGAGTAGTTCTCCCGTATTCGTTTGTCGAAAAATTATAAAAATACATAAACCAATTTCCATCCCCTTCGGTTGCAGAAAAAAATGCAACTCCGTTGTGAAATGAAGGAGATGAAAGCCAATAGCTTGAGAAGTGTACAAGAACTATTCCTTCGCCTCGCCTATATTGGTAGATTGCATTATTGGTATAAAATAATCCGTTGCTCAAATTAAGAATATCTGCCCGAATACCAAGCCTGTCCCACAGCTTGTGGTGGATTGTTCCATCCACTTTATCATAAACAACTAAACCCCGACTATAGACATCGCCCGCAGTCCTGCTAGGGGTTGTAAAAGAAAAAAATTCTTCGTTTTCTTGGTATCTTAAAAAATATGCCGAAATGCTGCGGTTTGGTAAAGCACCCAATATTATTTCTTCCCGAGTATATAAATGCTCTATGGCAAAAACATTTCCTCTTCTAGTCATCATATAGTTTGGAGAAAACGAGACAGCGTGACTATGCGTTGTCGAAAAATCAAAACCTGTGTCAATTATGTTTCCGCAATGGTCAAGCTCAATATACTCACGCAGCCAACGAGTTCCGTCAGAGTCAAGCTCGCTCCGTCTTAAAACAATAAAATAATTTGTTATCAACCACACTTCTATTTTTGTGTCTTTCGCTTCTTGCGAAATATCCCGTGTATAGATTGCCGATGTAGATTTATTTATTAAATTATGCCTAAATAATCCTAAAGTTGTGTCGTTAAATACTGCACAAAAATAAAAATCGTCTCCAAAAAAATTGTGATTACGATTACTGGCAACTTCCACAATGCTTAAGTCATACACCACTCCATCAATTTCAGCCTGCTTCACAATCGGAACAGTTTTACTGTCGTCTAAAAGAGTTTTTGTGTTTCCATTATAAAAATACATCCCCATTGGGTCAGCCAAACTATCTGGCACAAAATTATCATGCGGAAAACAAGCACCAAGCAAAAAAACAATTAAAAGAGAAAACATAATCGCAATGGCTTTTTTCATAAACAAAGCACCCTCCTTGGTTCAATATGTTAGCCCTGTTTGTTAAAATATTTTCTTTTCGTTCTATTTTCTATAAATATTTGTAAATATATCTTCATATCTTCATGCCGTCAGGCACTTCATTATTCAATAGGAATATACAAACCTTTTGTGCGTATACCCCTGTTATGGTGGAGGTGTCGGGAGTTGCACCCGAGTCCGACGAAGAATTTTTTTAAGGCTCTATATGCTTAGTTTAGTTTTTTTGTCTTGTGGTCACGCAAAACAAAACAAACCGTGACCACACAGCACTTCGATTTTTGTCCTTGCAGGGCCAAAAGTGCATAAATTCCCCTGCAATGTGCTTCACCTTAAGTTGACAACGGATTTGGCCAAGTGAACCGACCAGTCCGCCGACTGCTAAATATTAAGCAGCAAACGCATAGTTGCCAGTGGCAACCGGTGCGAAATTTAAAGAGTTGTCATTTATTTTTTTGACCTTTTAAAGTGGCGGCCCCCACTGCATACACCCTTAAAAATCCCCCTCGCCGTCGAAGCTGATACACCCCCAAGTGGCGGTAAGTGAATAAGTGAATGGGTAAGCGATAAATTTAAAAATCTTATCAGCCTATTATTCACTTATTCACTTTCCTTCACTGATGGTCTTTAAAAATTTTAAAGACCATCACATTGGTGCGCCTGCAAGGATTCGAACCTTGAAAAGCAGTTCCGAAGACTGCTGTGATATCCATTTCACCACAGACGCAAAAATTGCGACCTTGACTTATCTTACAATTGTACATTAAAAACCTAACGGCTGTCAAGCGATATGCGGCAAAAGTTTTAAGCGGAAAAAGTTTAAAAAGTTTAAATAGAGACCTTTCGACCAAAAAATTTATAAAGCACTTTTTTTATTGCCTTAAAAGTAAATAAAAAAGCAAAGTAGAGTAAATAAAAGGGAAGAATTGTAAAAAGGGAAGATTATCAAAAAAAGTTGATTATCGGGCAGGCTCTATAAAAAAACTAACCACACAAAAATAGTATAAATAAACTAATCGGACACAAAAACATCCGTTAAAGTTTTTTAAAAATAAGAATTTTAAACATAAGCATTATTTGCCCGTATTTAAACTATAATATTGTATGAAACTAAGCACTAAAAAAGTCAAACAAGCGGCGATATTTTGTGTTCTTTTTACCCTTGTTGCCCTCGCACTCGGGGCGTTTTTTGCCTGCACCCCAAAAGAGCAAACACGCAATTCCTTATACACAATCGTGGCAGAATTTGACGAAAATTTAAATCAAATTGACGCCGTTTTAACACTGGATTTTGTCAACAACAGCGACCAAGAAATGACCCAGTTGATGCTTCACCTGTATCCTAGGGCGTACCGAAACAACGCAAAACACCCCGCTCTAAGCCCCCTAGAGCGAACAACCGCCTTTGCAAGCCAAAATCCATCGTTTGGGGACATGACAATTTTTAGTGTTTTGCTAAATTTATCCCCGATGCCGATAGTGCTTGGCGGACAAGATCAGGATATGCTTATCGTGTGCTTTAACGGCAAAATTTTAAAGCCAAATCAGTCGGTAAAAATCGAAATTGATTTCAGAGTCACGCTTGCAACTGTCCGTCACAGGCTTGGAGTTTTTGAGGGCGTTGCAAACTTAGGCAACTGGTTTCCGATTGCCAGTGTTTTTGAGGACGGGCAGTTTAACACTCACCCATATTATTGGCACGGCGACCCGTTTTATTCGTTGGCCGCCGACTTTTGCGTGACGATTAAAACCGCACCCGGCTTAACCGTTGCAACAAGCGGAAAAAGCCAAACAAGGCATGAAGACGGCAAAAAAATCACCACCGCAAAAATTCAAAACGCAAGAGATTTTGCCGCCGCAATCGCCCCGTTTAATACGACAATTCAGACCCACAACGACATAGAAATCTCGTTTTATTATATAAATCACCACAATCCGCACGCAGTCCTTGATTTGGCCTTTTTGGCGATTGAAACATTTGACAATCTATTCGGAGCTTATCCTTTTAACTCTCTGGCCATCGTCAAAACCCCGTTTTTGCACGGCGGAATGGAATATCCGGCACTTATTTTTGTCTCCGATGCCCTAAGCGGCGATTTTTTTAACGAGGTAGTGGTACACGAAATCGCTCACCAGTGGTGGTATGGGGCAGTCCACAACAACCAAATAACCGAAGCGTGGGTCGACGAGGGGCTTGCAGAGTACAGCACAACGCTTTTTTATGAAAAAAATCCGCAATTTGGCGTGACACGGCAGCAGCGGATTGCATCGGCATGGCAAAATTATGTGCTTTTTGTTGATTTGCATAAGGATGGCGGTCGAGGCAACACCTCGATGAACAGGGCGCTTTTTGACTTTGCTTCGGGGCTGGAATACAGCGTTTTGGTGTATACAAAGGGGCAGTTGATGTTTGACACGCTTAGGTCGATAATCGGGGATAGCGATTTTTTTGGCGGATTGAAAAAGTTTTATGCTGATTTTAAATTTAAAACGGCGACTGGCGATGGCTTGATTAATGCGTTTGAGAGCGTGTCGCAAGTGCCATTAAACGGATTTTTTAACAGCTGGCTGAATGGAAATATTATAACACCAAGGTAGCTTTTAAGCATTAAACACTAAGCATTAAACACTAAGCATTAAACACTAAACTAAGCAGAAAATGAAACAGAAAAGGAAAAAAATGATAAAAGTAATAAAATTAAAAAACATATTGATTTGCTTGGGTGCTTTTGCCCTAATTGCAGCCGTCACGCTGTCGGGCGTGGCAATCCGCACAGTCTCACTTAACAATGTCGTCACCCCAAACGGCAAAACAATCGTCCTAGACGCAGGGCACGGCGGCCGTGACGGGGGTGTATCAGGCCCAAACGGACTAAGGGAGAGCGAAATAAACCTAAATATCGCCCTTGCCACCCAAAACCTTTTGCAAAAAAAGGGGTACAATGTTGTCATGACAAGGACGACAAGCGACGGACTATACAACCATAACGACCAAAATAAAAAGCAAGCCGACATGAGCCGCCGCCGCCAAATCATCAACGACGCCGCCCCCGACTTGGTCATAAGTATTCATCAAAACTCGTTTCACTCTTCTTCAGTCCGTGGGCCAAGAGTTTTTTATGCAAAGGGGTCGGTGGCGGGCAAGGCAAGTGCAAACCACATCCAAACCACCTTAAACAAAGCACTAAACCACAATGCACCTGCGGCTGCGGGCGACTATTTTATCTTAGAAAAAACCCAATACCAAAGCATTTTGATAGAGTGCGGCTTTTTGACAAATCCGTCCGAGGCCGCCCTTTTAGCCACGCACGAACACCAACAGCGCCTAGGTCAAATCATTTTTTTGGCAATCCACTCGCTTTTATCCAATCAACCGCCGCAAGATGTCGAACTTGATTAGCTTAATATCAGCCGCACATATGTCAATATAATCACTTTATCCATCTAGCCAAACAAAAACTGCAAAAAAACCGCAAAAGCCATAATTTTTTATGGCTTTTTTGTCAATTTTTCCACCCTAAACTCATATTAAACTTATATAAAATTTCGTCCAAAAAATTTTGTTAAAATCGGTTGCATTTTGTATTATTTTGTGGTAAAATACAAGGCAAGAAATAAGCAAATTCTAGCAAATCGGCTAAAATGTTGCTTTTTAGTGCAATCTTAGGCTCAAAACACTACCTGTCCAAGGCTTAAAAATACAATCAGAGGTCAATAAATGGAAAATATTTTAATATTTAGCCAACTATTTTATTTTGCACCGTTGCCAAATAGCTCGGTTCAGGATAGGTGGGACATTTATTTTATCGTGTGGGACTTCTTTTTTCGCCCAATCGGCGGTCTGACATGGTTTTTGGGCTGGCATTTGTTAGCAATTGTCTTTTTTGTGCTTTTGGCGCTTTTTGTGCTTTTGGTTTTTTTTATTGTCAAGAGCAAAAGAAAGAAAAGACGGGCAACAAATGCCGAAAAAAAGGTTTATCGAATTAAAGAAAGGAAAATTAAAGTACCAAAAGCAGGCCAAGCACAAGCAAGGGCAGAAAAAACCCAAGAAGAGCAGGTCGAGCCGCCGCTTGACGACTATGACGACAAACAAGACTATAAATCCCTTATTGTCAAAGACGACAATTCGCATAACAATATAGAATACATTTATCAAACCCCCGACAGCGTTGAAGATGACGACGGCGGCGGCGAGGTCATCGATGTCGAATTGGATAACCTGACCGAAGAGCAAATCGAAATTTGCAATGCGCGCTCTATCACCTACAAAACAAACACGCTTTTAAACCCCAAGGTAAAGGTTGTCAAAAATACTGTCCCAGAGCCGGAGCAACCTAGGACAGTCGATTTTTCGATTGACCAGACCGATTTTAGGCAAGCTATCGAGGGCGAGGGGGCGGACGATTTGGCGGATTTGGTTAATTTGTCAAGCGAAGATTTGGGAAATGTGGATATTTTACACAGCGAAAGGTTTGATTCTTCGCATAATAATTTGGACGATAATTATTACAATCAGCAGATGGATTCGTTTATTAAAATGACTGACGAAAGCGAGTGGGGGGATGACAGCAAAGAGGAAGCGTTTGAAATAATCGAGGTCGAAAGCCCGTATGACTATAGGATAAACGATAAGTGGGCAGACGAGAAAAAAGGGCAGAAGGTTAAGGAAAAGCCTAGACTTAAGACCAATAAAGGGGCTGAAAAAAAGGAAAAAGACGCTAAAAAGAATAAAGACGACAAAAGCAATAAAGAAAACAGCAAAGATGCTGTCAAGCCAAAAACGACAGCGGCAGGCAAGGCAGAAAACAAAAAAATAAACGACGAAGAAGAGGATGAATTTATTGTCTTAGACAATGATTTGTTTGTTAAAAAAATAAACGAATTGGCTGCCGCAGAAAGCAAAAAGGAAGAGCCGAAAACGACTGCGGTTAAAAAGGAAGAGCCGAAAAAGGAATTAAATAAAAAGCAAGAGCCAAAAGACAAGGCTTTAGACAAAAAGCAAGAGCCAAAGTCAGCTAAAAAGATTAAGCCAATTGCGACTCAAAAGCAGCCGCAAAAAGGGGTTGAGCCGCAAAAAAAGGCAGAGCCAAAAGGTGAAGAAAATAAAAAAGCAGAGCCGAAAAACAATACCAACTCAAAGCCAAAAACAGATTTAGATAAAAATGCACAAAATAAAAACGAGCCTGCTTTAAGCGGCAGTCTTAAGCAAAAGACAAAGCCGCAAGCGCAAGACAAGCCGCAGCAAAAAGAAAAAGAGCAAGGAAAGTCTCAACCTAAAGAAAAAGAGCAAGGAAAGCCGCAGCCCAAAAAAGAGGACGCGGATAAAGCCAAACCAAAGGTTCAGCCAAAATCGCAAGAACAAGCCAAGCCAAAACCAAAGTCAGAGGAACAGGCCAAGCCGCAGCCAAAAGAAAAAGAGCAAGCTAAATCAAAGGTTCAGCCAAAGGAAAAAGCGGTCGTGGCGGCAAAAGAGCCAAGCGGCCAGCCTGCCGCAATAGTGTCAGCGGCAACTGCTTGGCAATCTAAAAAACCGCAAGCAAAACCGCAGACCGCTGAAGAGCCTAAACAACCAAAAGCAAAGCCAAAAACTGACGAAGCAACCAAGCAAGCACAGCCAAAGCCCAAAGCGGAAGAAGCTCCAAGCCAAAGCAAAACAAAGCCGCAGGCCGCAAAAGCCAAGCCGCCAGCCGACCCATCAAAACAAGAGTCTAAACCAGAGCCTAAACCAGAGCCCAAGCAAGAGTCTAAACCCGAGCCTAAACCAGAGCCCAAGCAAGAGTCTAAACCCGAGCCGAAAAAAGAACCCAAACTAGAGCCTAAGCTCGAGCCAAAAAGGGAAGTTGAAACAAAAAAAGAGCCTAAGTCCGAACCAAAAGCAAAGCCAGAGCCTAAACCAGAGCCTAAACCCGAACCAAAGCCCGAGCCTTTGCCACTGCCACCAAAGCCCGAACCACCATCCCCCAAAGGCAAATACATCATCGCAAAACAGCCCTCAAAAAGATTCATATTCTCGCTTTCGGCAAACGATGGCATGATTTTGTTTCAAAGTCACGAGTACGCCACCCTTTTAAACGCCAAAAACGGCATCGAATCATTTAAAAAACAAATCAAAGACGCCGAATTTGACGGCCAAGGCAGCGTGTCGGGTCACTTTAATTATATCATAAAGCGCCCCAATTTCACCTATATTTCACCCCCGTACGAAAGCGAGCAAACCGCAAAAAAGGCTTTTAATCAAATTAAAAAGTTTTATGACACAGACATAATCGCTCAAAAAACAGTCGACACTTTAAATCCAGACGAGCAATAGCTTTAAGTTTAGTCTTGACGCTAAAGTCGCTTAGAAAGCCTATTTTACCTCTTATTTAACAAATGCACATTTGCGCAAGTGACATTGCTGCCAAAATTTGCTTTAAAAAAACCGCTTTGTCCTTGCGTTTTTAAAAAAAATATGCTATCAACAAGCTATTTTGCCGCTGTGTTGCTCCATCACTTTTCGCCTTTTCTCCTCACCAAAAAAACTTATCTATATCAAAAAAAATAAAGGGAAAATTTATGAAAAAAAATATCCACAAGGCTGATGACAGTGCCGACTTTGTTTGCGACAAACCAAGCGAAGAATGTGCAGTTTTTGGGGTTTCGTTTGCAAAAAAAGAATCAAGTCAAACCGTCCCCAATGCGGCTTTGACGGTATATTATGGTCTTTTGTCCCTTCAACACAGGGGGCAAGAAAGTTCAGGCATCGCAACTTTAAACAAAGGCCACATCGAATTAACCAAAGGCTTAGGCCATGTGACCGAGACATTTAGCTATAAATCGTTTGAAAAACTTAAAAAAAGCTGCGTGTCAATCGGCCACACACGCTACTCGTCCGAGGGCGTATATACCGCCAAAGATGCAGGGCCATTCGCCGCCGACTACCTGACAGGCCGTGTCGCAGTCTCGCACAACGGCTCTATCACAAACAGCGCAAACCTAAAAGGGCAGCTTGCCAAAATGGGGGTCAACTTTGACTCCACCTGCGACAGCGAGGTAATCGCACGCCTTATCGGATACAAAATCACCAAGCTAAAAAGCACAGTCGACGGCGTGATTAGGGCGGCAAGCCTATTAAAGGGCGCTTTTTCGCTTGTGATTGCAACGGGCAAGGGGCGGCTTATTGCAGTGCGTGACCCAAACGGATATAGGCCGCTTTGTATCGGCAAAAACGAAAACGGACTGGCTGTAGCAAGCGAAAGCTGTGCGCTTGATATTTGCGGATTTGAGTGGCTAAAGGATGTTGCCCCCGGGGAAGTCGTGGTGATAGAAAACGGGAAAATTGCAAGGACTGAATACTTAAAAAACAGCGACAAAAAGAACGGACTTTGCATTTTTGAATTTATTTATTTTGCCAGGCCCGACAGTACAATCGACGGCCAAGGGGTCTATGCGGCAAGGTACAACGCAGGCAAGATTTTAGCGACCGAACACCCGGCCCCCACAGCAGACATTGTGTGTGCCGTGCCGGACTCCGGGCTTGCCGCAGCAGCAGGTTTTGCTGACGCCAGCGGTATTCCAATCTCTACAGGTTTTATAAAAAACAGGTATGTCGGCCGAAGTTTTATTTATCCGACGCAGGAATTAAGAGAAATTGCCGTAAGGGTAAAATTAAACCCTGTTTCGGCAAATATAAAGGGCAAAAGCATTGTTTTGATTGATGATTCTATTGTCAGGGGTACGACGATTAAAAAGACTGTTGCGGTATTAAAAAAAGCAGGGGCAAGGGAAATTCATTTGCGAATTTCTTCACCTCCGTTTAAACATATTTGCAGGTACGGGACAGATATTCACAACGAGGACAAGCTTATTGCAAACAAAATGGACTTGGATGGTATTGCAAAATTTGTCGGGGCGGACAGCTTAGGGTATATCAGCCTTGATGGATTAAAAAAGGCTTGCTCTGACTGCAACCTTCCGTTTTGCACCGCCTGCTTTAAGTGATTGCTTGCAATAAAAATCCAAAGACATTCAAAAATATCTTGTTATTTTCTTAAACAGTCTGGCTATAATTATTATCGAATAAAACACTATCGTAAAAATATCGAATAAAACACTATCGAATAAAAACACGAAAAATAAAGGAAAAGTCTTTTAAGGCTTTAAAAAAAACAAACAATGACAATGTTAAAATCAGACATCGAAATAGCTTCGGCAGTTAAGCCCCAAAAAATCACCGAAATTGCCAAAAAACTGGACATTTCCCCCGATATGCTAGAGCTATACGGCAACTATAAAGCAAAAATCAATTGCACAGACTTTGCCCCGAAAGGCAAATTGATTTTGGTCACGGCCATCAATCCCACCCCCGCAGGCGAGGGCAAAACCACAGTCACAATCGGTTTGTCCGACGCACTTGCAAAAATCGGCAAGCGTGTGGCCGCCGCAATCAGAGAGCCGTCTTTAGGCCCTGTTTTTGGTGTAAAGGGCGGGGCGGCAGGGGGCGGATATGCCCAAGTTATCCCAATGGAGGAAATTAATCTTCATTTTACGGGCGATTTGCACGCAATTACTGCCGCAAACAACCTTTTGTCTGCTTTAATCGACAA
>Ga0131853_10005344_pt1 | contig 23145 bp, 25 predicted proteins | sample TergutLab28metaG_FD_92764 | JGI IMG/M metagenome (GOLD analysis project Ga0131853, IMG submission 92764) | Labiotermes labralis P1 segment gut microbial communities from Petit-Saut dam, French Guiana - Lab288 P1 (version 2) (version 2) | ecosystem: Host-associated > Arthropoda: Insects >...
AGCTTCAGGAGATATGTCCCATTCAGAAGAACGGTATATAACATCACGGATATCCCAGACAATCGATGTATTTAAATCTTCCTCTAGAATCCGTAGCGTAAGTAATGCAGCACCAGGAATATGGGAAGGTTCCTTAAGGCCGCCATCTCGTACAATTGTGTGGATTCGTTCGTAGTTGAATTTTACAACTTTCGCCTTGAGTAGCCTAATCCATTCGTTGTTGCGTGCTTTTGATAAGTATTGTTCGTCATGAGGGAAATAAGTCTTCTCCATGCCCAGCATCTTCTTATCAAGATTTTCATAATACACGTTCAGTAGTTCGCCAATTGCACCTTTGTCGTCAAGATAATTAAACGCCACTTCATTTTTTACTTCACATTCTTCAATCATAAAATATCCTCCACATTTAAGTAATCTATGCCGTTCAATTGTAACACAGATTAGGCGACAGTCGACAGAAACTTTAGCGAAATTTATGAACGAGGTGGTATTTTGTACTTAATTACAATCCAGCATAAGAGTGTTTGGGAAGAGCTACAAAGGACAAGGTCTTACATATGCAGACATTCTGGTCCATTCCGTGAGCAATATCCAGTGTCTTACTCAGAGTTAGCATCCCTTATTTGGGTGGATATCCCCATTTTTGCTTGGTATCGCGTCAATCATAATGAAACTCTAAGCCTTAGTGATATTCCTAGAATGATGGAGATGACTGAGTTTTCAGGTGACTACTTTGTATTGGAATTGAATGTCTCAGATTCAGCCCCTCTTTTAACGAATTTTTATGACTGGTCAGATTTAATTTTTACTGAATGCGAAGGACATATGGATAACGAAACAAGAAAAATTCTGTGGAAGAATATCTTAGATGTAAACGAGCAGAGTGTTGAGATACAAGCTATCCTACCCTATCTTGTGGCTAACTGGGTCACTGATGTTCATCGACTTAGAGACCTTCTATAATCGGAATCATTCTAAGAAAGGCTTTACTAAGAAACAATCAAGAGCGGCTTCTTCAACCCCGCTCTGATATGACAAAGTGAAGTGTTACAAAAGAAAAACCACCAGCCTCATTCTCGGTGGCTGGTGGTTTGAATATGTTAACCGAGCATAACGCGGCGGTTAGAATCTTTACTAGGGTACAGTAGAAACAGAAACCAATCGAAGAGGTTGTGCTCTTCTCTGTATTCTGAATCCGTTAGTAGCTTCCATTTGTGGTGGACGCTTTCCTTAAAGGCCTGCAACATATTCTCACCTCCTAACTGGCAACACCCTGGCAAGGTGTATTTGGAGGAAGTAGGAACAAGTTAATATTACCACACTTCACTTTGAAAGACAACAACGCGGTGCCGACTTTTACATGTTCGGGTAAATGACCAGTAAGGAGAAGTGCCTACCTGCGCAGGTAAGGTGCGAAAGAGGTAGCAGCCGTTTATGTTAAAACCTTAATGACCCACTTATGATACCACTCATAAGTGGGTCTTTTGCTGTTCAAAACATTACATCATTACCCCTTGAACAAATAAAGTAAATATTTAAAGTCTTACAGAAAAAGGAGCATTACAGTGACAAAAAGAAAACTGACACGCATCTGCATCATTCTCACCTTAGCCGTCTGCCTCATTGGGGGTAGCCTGTTGCTTCAAGCAAACCGCCGTACAGCTGCACCTCACATCACTTTCCTGGACACGAGTTGGTTAGACCGTATTGTTGAGGTAGAAGTAACTCAACCCTTTTATCTCTATGAATGTGACCGCTTTCTTACACGTTCTACGAACGCCAATCTTAGGGGGCTAGAAGTCGTAGTCGTAGGAACCAGAGGTCGGATTTTGATTGAAAGAACAAAGTATGGGGAATCTGAATTTATTGAATTCTTTGTGTACGCACAACCGCAACGAGAAGCCGAAACCATAACAGTGAATTCACCTCTGATTTTGTATGAGAGTGACTTTGTGGTTCATCACGGTAGCAGGATAAGGGTTGAGGATGGAACCGCCTTTTTCTTCCATTTAGACGACTCGGGTCGAACCTCTGGAAATAACCTCACAGTCATAAGAACCGAATACGGAATAGAACAGCACATCCATTTCAGAGTTTACCCTTCCCCAAAGGCAATTTCACATTCAGTTTAAACTAAGTGATTTAAAACTCGCGTACGATATCACCGTGCGGAGGGTTCGTTGCTCAAAAAAACCACAGCGGAACTTCTTGCTCAAATAGAAAACATTATTCTGTCTTTCAACCCACGGCTAAAATTTTGGGGGTTATTATGAAAAATTTGAAGGAATTGCCTTGCCGATCTAGAAACAGACACCAAGAGTTTAATTAGCAATTTTCTATCCACAAAGCGCCCATTATTGGAGCAGGCAATAGCAATTTTTGGTGACCCCATGTATTTTATTGACGATGTCGCCTTCGATGCCAGCGGCCGCCAGTTACCAGGATATATAGCTCTACATTATAAGGGTACTGGCTCCACTACTTCGTTTTTCGCTTGTCTTGATCAATTATCTCAGGCTCAAGAGTAGTTTAATGTGCTCACATTAAAACTGCAGTCGAAATGAGTAGGATTCCGCTGTTCAAAACAATACAGCGGAATCCCTTACATAGAAAAGATAACAGACTACGGTCTATAAATGGAGGTAATCATGACTATTCAACTAAAACGTGACTCTAGCTCTAATAATTTGAACGAGCGGAAGAAGTATTTGCCTGTACGCAGTATATTTATTCACTTCCTAGAAGGATGCGTGGGCAACAAATCAGATATTGCAACGGTTCGTATAGAGGAAGGTAACTTAATTTGGTATGGGGACTATAGCCGGGAATGTATTGGAAACGCGGCAGGACAGTATATGCATGAAGACGATATTCTCCTCGTCTGCAAAGTCTTAAGCGAACTATATCCGGGTGTATGTATCGACGACAGCCTGTTAAAACGCAGTCATTACCAATGTGATATCGCAGAAAAAGCCATGAAGCGGTTAAATATCCGTCACTACGTTGATGAAAATTCAGGTGAATGGGGAGATAGTAACAGAACACCGGAAGCACTTCTGATCAGAGAATTGGTAAATGAGGTGCATCCGGATCCCAGAGAAGAGATTGCGCCTCAGGAATATGGAATTAGAGTGACTCGGCTTATTGAATTGTTTAACCTTTCACAAGAAAGACAAGAGCCGCATCAAAAACCTACAGAGCCTTTTCTAAAAGAGACAGGTCTTCGGGATATGCCGGTTGTTGAGCGCATGATTGGTTGTCCAACATGTGAAAGAGGGATTGGGAATGTATATCGCCATGGGGTGACCGGTTATATAGGTGTGCCTTGCGAGTGCGGTTATTTCAATAAAGAAATGCAAGATACAGGCAAAAGGTTCAACGAACTTGTTGCTGAAGGAGTTATAACGCTATAACGCAGGTTCGGTAAAAAGCTCGACAATAGTGCGAGGACAAAATATAAAAATAAGCCTACACGGCTTTCAAAAAGAAAGGGACATGAAAAAATGAATGTCACAAAAAGAAAAGTAAAATCCACTCTCGCATTTCTTACACTGACACTTTTAATCGTCGCCAGTCTAACCGGTTGTGGTGGCAATGCGAATCGTCCGACCCATTTTATGGAGGGTGAAATTGTTGATTTCTGGGTTAATTATAGACGCGAATCCGGAAGAACAAGAAGCACGCCGCCAACCATTATTATATCAGTTGCTGGTTATTATGACACTGTTACTTCGCAACATCGTTTTCGAATCCCAACAACACCTCGTTATTCTAGTGCGCTAGAGATTCCCCCAATTGGCTCTTTTGTCAGGGTTGGTGTTTCCCGAGTCAGTAATGCATGGACCCTTCAAACGATATATGCTTTAGATTTAAACCCGACCACAGAGTATCCAGTACCTAGGTCTCCATTCTCGACCGTTGCAGTTTCCATAGTGACAAGTTTTATTACAACAATAGTCGTGCTCTATCTTGTTGCAAGTAGAAGGAAGCCTGTTACAAACCAACAGTTGCAATAAGTGATTGCAGCGATATCTCGTCTTAAAGAGGGACTCAAGAGTATATCTGTTAGGTGCACTGATTTACAGAAAGGGGGTATTTCCTATAACTTTAGCCGAGCACAAACTGACTTTGAAAAAGAAAGTAAAACAGGGTGCTGAATTAACTTTAGACGAGAAACTAAGTTATCGGCAAAATGAATGTTTGTATGACATCTCTATTCTACTTCAAGCACGAAACAATCGGGAGTTAACTGATGATGAGTGTATTGCAGGAATTCTCCATAGTAAAAGTCTTTGTGCGGCTGATATGTCTCTTATCGTGGAATTTGGTAATGTGGACCATCTAGGCGCCAAACCTGAGCGACTAGTTCGTGATGAACAGCGTTATGATGAAAAAGGTAATTTAGCGTTAAGTGGATTATGGAGAAGAGATGAGTAGAGGTATTGCACTATTTAACCTTATCAAAATTACCTTTCGTTCTCCCTAAAGAGCGTGAGATAAACCAACGAGGTGTGTGAGTTTCCACACCCTTAATCATACAAGAAAAGAGCGCATTCGGTGAACCTATCTTACGCTTTATGCGTCGGCAGATAGGCTTGCGTGAGTAGTCCTAACCAGACCGTAACAAAGGAGTAGCCGTAGGGATGTCATGTTTGGTCAATATGGCACGGTACAATAATCCCATTATATGAAGGGCGGAAATAGCGCCCGGCGCTGGTCAGGGCCCGACCTGCGTTAATTTTATCTTGCGGTGAGAACGCCGCATAATTTATGTGTGGACGGCTGATATTTTTAAAAACAGCTCGTGGGCATACCTTGTCTAGCCGTACAGGGTGAGAGGAAGAAACCCGCCCCTAAAGATGTGCGCACCCGGATGGCTTTGAGCCAATGCGCACCCCGAAAAAGCCTACCTTTGGTGAACCTGTGTTCCCCTTAATGGAAAACCACCCCAAAACAGGCTGTGTAGGTGCAAATCCAAACCAAGAACATGACGGCAGTATCGTTGCAATCCCGCAATGCTCGGCAACCCGTCCGACCGTCATAAATTAAACCTGCCATTTTTAATGGAGAAACTCCCACCGGTACGATATCGGCAAATGGAGCGTCGTTTTTAAAGCAGTCCGTTTCGACGGCGAAGCTGGAGGTTACGACGAAGTACGCACTACTTGATGGTCTGATAAGTGGCGAGCATTTTACCCCTGTCGAGTAGATTGGCCAAAAGCGCCGCGGCTGCGTGTGAAGAAGATGGGACATACCCACGGCACACGCCGCCGCTTCCGGCGCATTTTAGAAATACCGAAGAAACGGAACCTCTGTCTGATAATGACAGAGGTTTTTTCTTGCCCCATATGAAGGTAACTGAGTACAGACTCCAACGAGGGAAGAAGGGAATTTCTATGGAAAGAACATGTCAAAATTGCAAATACGCTATTCATTTTGGCGGTGACGCTATTCCTTATGGCAGCACCACTGCTTATTTACCTTTAGCCAGAGAATGTGATAACCCCGATATGCCAGAGGACGCGCTCTATTGGGATATGGATACAGAGCCAGAAGACTGTAATTATTTCGAAGCCAGGGAAATAGGCACTACCGAGAATTTCATGTAAGCATTTTTCGTTACTAAAATCTTCCAACAAGCAGAGAACAACTCTCCCTTTCACATATAAGAAAAGGCTGTTGCATTATAAAAATAAAACGCCAGTTGGTGTTGAGACCAACTGACGTTAACCTTTAACCCAGTGCTATGCGAAGCACAACAATGATTAAAAGTATCATTATTACAGGAACGGCCATGTTCACTGCAACAATGTATATTAACTTTTTCATAGTTATCCTCTTTCTGGAGGCAACTAATACGATTACTCTAATGCACATTCATTGTAAACTGCAACTACAAACAAGTCAACAACCTTTCCAATTTATATTAAACCTGCCAAATTGAAAGGAGCAGAGCATGTTAAAAGAAATTATTGATGGTGTACAGGAAACCATCACCACAGCGCAGAAGACTGTTTCGGATTATACCCGAGATCGAATTACTGATTTTCTAGGTAACCTCGGGGAAGAACACAAAATCCAACTCAATTAACAAAAGCAACTCTCGTTTACTTGGAATATCATAACCTCTGATTCAGGTGAGGATTACAAGTCTGCGGTTGAAGAGCTTTACAAGCATCATAACTCGAAGGAGCTGCTACAATCTGCCATTACAGAGGGCGCAGATGAAGCCTTTGCACAAGCAGAGGGTGAAGAAGTTGTTCTTACCTTGAGTGAAGATCAGAAGACCTTCCGTGTGGAGTTCACAGTTACAGAGGTTGCTGCGTAGCTAAAGACAAAATTCAAGCTTGCATTATCCTTAGACAAGAAAAACCACCAGTCCAGTTAAGTTGGGCTGATGGTTTGAATTATTAACCTAGTGCTATGCGAAGCACTATTACGGTTAGAATCAGCATGATAACAGGTATAACTAAGTTTGCCGCAATGACGATTAATGTTTTTCTCACAGTTGCCTCTTTTCGGAGGTTGAAACCATGACGATTCGTATGATTAACTAATTTTACCACTTGTCTAAGGATAATTCAAGCTTGGATTTTATTAAAGAAACCTTACTAGGAAACTGACCTAGTAAGGTTTCTTTTTTCCTCTCTAACATGACAAGCACACATGACATAACATCAGTGGCAAACGTAAGCCACAATAAAATAAGGAGGTACGTAATGTACAAGACCACATTCAAGAAGTTTCTTGCATGTATGCTGGCTTTGTTAATGACCTTATCTGTGTTGACTGGCTTTGACTTTGCCACGGTGTATGCAGTCCAACAGCCGCCTCCAACAACGACAGCGGCTACAAACAATCCGTATGTAACAGGAGGGCGGATACGGAGTACCGAAGTGGTTTCACTTAACTGGGACCAAGCAGTACAATCAACTGTTTCCGCCAACACAAACGTGTCCGGTGGGCGCACTGCAACTAGCGATTGCGAGAGTTGCGGTGCCGAACCAGAACCAAGCTTCGGCTTCGGGGGCGGACTTCTCATTGATTACGAGCCAGAATACAATCCTTTCTTTACTTGGTTACTAGAAAACGGTGGTTATTACAATACCGTACTAGTCGAAGTTAGGTATGGTGAAACTGTGAGAAGACTTTATAGGAGACCACATCAAGGTTCTTTCGTATTTTCCACTAACCAACAAACAAATCACCAACAATTAAGCCGTGATAACTTTAATCACACTATCTCTTACTTTCCAATGGGTGACGATATTGTGGTGAAGCACTATCAAATTAATTCTTTTGTCCCACTTCCTTCAGGACATTTTGTTATTCCTTACAATCTATTTTGGAGTTTTGTTCCTGTCGCTACAGGGGGGGCCTCTAATGTGTCACCAGGACAAGGTGCAGGTATATGGACAGTTCATGCCGGCGGTATGATGATATCGTATATTACTACCGACAATCCTTCGGTGGACTGGTATATTGAAGGTCAATTTTTAGACGCAGGGGTTCCCGGTTACAGAGGAGAGCAACCTACGCAAGGTCATAGAACTCGTATGGATGGAGTTCACTCGGCTTTACAGCGTTTTGATGTTAGCGGCCCCATGTCAGGGAACGGACATGGTTGGGACTCATGGGGCACGTTACCGGGTTACCAGTATGGACACTTTTCGCCCCCATTGGCTGGTCTCAATGCAAACTTGCTTTCAATACGAGGTCGAAACGGGAGTGCTACACCAATAAGAAATCTCTTGGGAACAGCCCCCAGAGAAGTACTTGCTAACTATGCCAGACAAGGTGTAATTAACGAAACAACAAGAAACAACTGGCAATTCATCTATTACCTACTGGTCGAAATGGGTTCACCTCATGCAGCTGGGGTGAATTATCTCTTAGAAAATGAGAGAAGACCTCCCGATTTGCCACAGATTATAATAGTGTTCGAGCCTGTAATTGCTTTTACGCAGGCTAATAACTCACATGCCGCTACTACAGTAAATAATCTACGTAGGATGCTTAATCTTCCTTCTCCAAGCACACCCATGCCTAGTTCAGGAGCGGGGCAAACTGTTTTCCCTAACCATACTGCTGCTGACTCATCTGGTTTAGCACGTCTGTTACACTGGGATGAAGGTGCTTATGGTTACGCAGAAGGTATCAACACACTATTTTCCTTCTTCCCCGAAGGTCCTACTTTCACTCCACAGTTCGACTGTGTAATGGCTGGCTTCGAAGATTCCAAAGAAGAATGGGAGTGGAACAGACCTTCGTGGTGGACTAGCACTCACGCTACCGTTGTTGAGTGGAATCAGTACGTGGCAGATGTCACACAAGGAATCGATTTAGACACTCTTACCCCAGAAGAAATAAGGGAGCTTGAATGGTATGTATCTTCTCTACTCTGGGAACGCTGGGCTGGCCGCGGTATGATGAACATGTTTGTTCACCCGCAACATGGTGCCCTTCCCGGAGGTACAGGAAATGGTTTAGCTGTCGTTATGGCCGCCGTCGAACCTATTTGTGGTGCCCCAAAACAAGATGTCACAGTCACCTCTGCTGATATTCTAGCTTTGGGTGGAGGGACAGGTCTTTCACAAGAAGTATTAGACTGTATAACAGAACTCTCCATTACGATTGACTGGCCTGGGTACGGAGATCAATCTCCTTTTGATTGTACTGACCCTGAAGAAATTCCCTTATGGGAAGAATGGGCTTTCAATTTAGGTGTTCAGCTTCTCCTAGCTGAAATGCAAGGAATTGACCCGGCCGACAAAGAGCCGCCACCAGAGGAATGTACCCTTCCTAAAGACCCTCCCCCTGGAGATTGTACTCCATGGGATTTCCAGATTTGTGGCTCCCATGAATGTTACGATTATAATCGTGGAGATAACACGGACGAGCAGGACCAAGGTACAACAGGGTTGCAAGATGAAGAATCTCTAGACCTTCGTTGGAACAATATTGCTTTTGCTTTTGCAGAAACTCATATGGCTACTTCTGGTTTTAACAATGCAGGACCAAGTACACCTGCAACCACTATCAATCTAACAAGGACATCCGAAGTATTCCAAGCAATGGCCGGTATGCCTGAGACGGAGTTCCTTTATATCAACGTAGGTGGACGAGAAGGTGCTTTCGATGTTGAATACACGTGGCATCGTAGAGTTTACCAGTTCGCAGTTTGGTGGGTCGAATCAGACTACTGTCCTCTATTCTGTGAAGCCACTGTAGTATCTGTTTGTGACGATTGTGGCGGTTGTTGTTGTGGAGAGGAAGGTTGTCCTGGTCCAGCATCAAGGACAGACGGAATTCACAACAACACCGAGCGTAGTCCTGTTGGAACAATGCATTCCGACTGGGGCAGAACTTGGGAACACTCAGATATCTCAGCCTTACCAACCAGTCCGTTTAACCCAATAAACGAAACAATCGAATTGGATGGACCAGGTGTGTTTAGACACAACGAAGACTATGCACAAGCCGACTTCAGATTTTTAGAAATCAGACATGGGCAAGCAAGGTCTGCGACACAAGCACAAGTTCACAATGCACACTTGTATCGTACAGCAACACCGTCTCTTGTCCAAACACCAATTACGTTGCAGGATGTTAGCACCAACATTAACAATGAGCCAAGACCGATTGAGCCAGGCGTAAGAGACACCCACCATTACGGCACAGACGGTAACCTCAGTATGTTTGAATACAAGTGGTTTGCGGGGCATTGGCACACAGAAGGTAAGCCAAGTCCAAGATGTTTTAATGACACAAGTGAAGCACCTGTGTTCCGTTGGGAAGAAGCTACAGCACACGCTTTAGCAACTGAACAACTTGGTAATCTCTTTGCATGGAATGCTAACTTAGTATTTCTTCTTGGCGTTAACACTTATCAATTTGTGACAACTGGTGGACACGGTTCAGGTGGTCCAGTATTAGTTGGTGGACCAGGCGGTGAAAACTTAGTCGAAGGACCAGTTGCTAACTGGCATGACAATCCTTACCCGAACCCAGTTGAAGTTCATGCTGCACCGACTGCAAATTATTTTGCACCAAGAGGTGAGCAATGGCATGAGTATAACATTGTACCTGTTTCAGGTTTCCAAGGTCGTAACCACCGAATGGATGCGAGCCGAAACGGAAGACCGGGACAGAATCCTGTAAGTGTTTCCGGGCCGAACGCAGAGCATCTTATTGCTTGGCATAATCCGAGTACGCACATTGTTTACCGACTGCATAACAACATTTACAACTTCGTTCCGTTCCTACAATATAACTGGTTAAATTACACCACATATGAACTTGTTTTCGGTGATTCAATCAGAGATATCCTTACAAATCCGGAATGGCAGAATATGATTCATCAACATCACCCGCAAGTCTCTTGGAGTCCTGGTGACCATTTAATTGCTCCAAATCATGTTAGGTTAGAGTACACTGCATGGCAAGAACCATCCAGCCCGTACACTATACCGCAAGGGCCTCACACAGCACTCACCAATCCAACAGCTTATATGGGGCCGAATCCGGTTATCATCCATAACCCGGTGGCATCCATATTTGCATGGGTTCATGATGTTCCGAGTTTCACATTGCAAGACCAACGGATTAACACGGTGAGAGAGCAAATGGATGGTGGCATTGTTCCACATCCAAGGCGACTTGATTACAATGCGGCCGCCCGACTTTACGTTGACTTTGACTTTAGAATCACGATACCGAACGACGGAACATTTAACACGTACTGGCATTTCGAACCGGCGCAGTCTGGACATCCACAAGGACGTGAAAGATGGAGTCAGCAGAACAGCAGATTTAGTCCATTGAACAACGATTATATAGGCGGCGGCTCTGTTGGGTTAGGTTTGGACGGTAGACGAGCAGGCGGCATCCCCGCACCGGCAAGTGGTTTAGTCACATTTGATCCGGCACCAATGGTACACAACACCGGTTACTCACAACTTGGTCTACGTGGGCCTGGTTGGGTCGGAGACATGCAACCATGGCACAGTGTTAGAAATCACGCAAATCCTTACCAACAGTTAGGTACAAGGCAGCATCCGACCGCTGGATGGAGCCAGAGTCCGCCTATCTGGGATGTATCTAAATGGATAGCTGGGAAGTATATCCAGTTCCCATTTGACGTGTATTTTTATGGAACCTTCGTACCGTTCTTTAATCCACTGCACCCCGGTTCACAAGCAGAACCAAGTATTATCTACGGACCTTTCACACAGTTCCAGAACTTCCAAGGTCCAGGGCATCCAGGCGGTACAGCAGCAACATTTGTACCGGCAGGAACTTGGATAACGCTTTACAATACGAATACAGCAGAATTAGCGGGGCCTAATAATGACCCAACAGAATTCGCTTTCCGTATCCCAAGTCATGTTGCTGACTTAGTTAACCAAGAGATAAGAATCGTAACACGTTCTATTAACTCCCCTTCATCAAACCCAAATGACCTTTGGTACGGTGGTTCTGAGTGGAATATTAACGCTATGAGATTACCTCAAGGAACAGGAACAAGAAACACAGCCTCTTACCACCCGACAGGTTCAACTCAAGACCAGGAAGCTTTCCATTCGACTGCGACAGTCTTGACCGTTGATATCATAGGAAGAATTGGTAACGTTTTAGTTGACGATAATGCAGACCCACAATGGACTAATGTATTCTGGAATACGGACACTAGCAACAGGCCGTTAACCAATAGTCCAGTGTGGAGAGCGATTGGGCAACATTACAATATGTTTGAGTCCGTTCAAAACCCAGGTGGTTTGAATGAGCGTCCGTGGCACCCAAGGAACTCTGCCGCCGGTGGCATTTTCAATAGATTTTCGAATCTGAGTCAATGGCACGGTATGGACGCAACACTATTGTATCAAGAACATCATGGTGTTAACCAACCTTATACGTTACCGTTAGAGCGCAATCCGCAACCACAATACTCGTTACAGGTAACCAGCTTAGGTTACGAATTCCAATTCTCAGTTCAAACCATTGGACGTTTTGGAGATGGCGAGATGTGGGTGCATCCTCGTTATATCTTGTTAGGTGACTGGGCAACACATCCAGGCGGAGACCAAGCACACTTCCAAATGTTTGCTACGAATCCTTTCGACCCAACAGGTGTACGTCAGATGTTCTGGGATTCAGCAGTTCCTTTCGCTAACTGGCAGTTCGGTTCTACAGGACCAACAAGGCAGAGCGGGAACATGACACAAAACAACTGGCAACCACATTTCCATCACCAGCTATGGCATAGTTTGGCTGACCCAAGAGCAAAAGTTAATACGATGGAACGTGAGACGTTCTCATTTAACGAAGCTGTCAGAAGAGGTCAAAACTATCGTTGGCATTTAGGTGACCCGAGTTTTATCAGAATTCCTACAGAACTTAGGACACATCAAGGTGGACCGGGGACTAAAGGAAGAATCGGTGAAGGCATACACTACGGATATATTGAGTCCAGCGTTCCGAGCAATTGGGCAAACCAAGGTCATGTATTCTTTGGTGGACCGGGACAAGGAACATGGGGAGGACGTCCGATTGGGCAAACTCCAGAAGGTTCACCGTTATTCGGTGACCACGGTTCTAACTGGGAGAACGCTCATAGATGGCATGCAAGACATCACTTGCCGCCGTCAACGGAGATTATCTTCCATGCCAACATGCCTTACAATGTTTTTGAAGGTCGCACAGATAATCAATATATCGGTGTGAACTTCACTTTCAGAACACATGGTGACAATGGCTTGTGGGATTTATCCACTTACACTGGCGCGAGCAACGCTCAACCTTACGGTTCGAGTTTAGATGCCCCACCACACGAAAGACATTTAAACCCACCAGATAACCTCAGACCAATTCCGAATAGACCTGGTCGAAACAGAGCGAGAAATTGGTGGTTACGTCCGTCAGCACCACCTGAAGCAGACCGCGGAGACCCTTATTGGGTAGAACCTAACGACCCTATAATTGTTTTCGACTATTCAAGACCTGCACAATCTGACAGGATAACAATCGGTACCCATTAAGCACAAATCTACAACAAAAGAGGTGTTACACGCTTGCATAGGTGTAACACCTTTTCTTTGTGAAAGGAGAAAATCTTATGGTAGTAAGCCCTTACGGTTATGTAGTAAATATACATGGTACAAGCGATAACGAGCATAAACCGGGATTTATATCTCACATCGATTATTGGCAGAAGATGACGGGGCAGGCTGCCCCTGCAGGGTACGTGGGTGCTCACGTGCAGATTGCTGATGCGCACGGCAATCAAGGGGGAGTATGGTATATAGCAGCCGTGTCGAGAGCAGATAACATGCGTACGGAACCTTATCTTCATTCCGGTTTACTAGTTCCAGTGAATCCGTAAAGTTGCAATTTGGTATTCATGCCACACAAGAACGAGTGTCTTGTGTGGCTTTTTATTCAGAACACTCCTTTAGTATCCCTTACATATGCAAGAAGCAAAACCTTAACAAGGGAGGAAGTTGAAATGATTTTTGTGTGTTCACCGTACAGAGGTAACATAGAACAGAATACATTAGATGCTCAGCAGTACTGCAAAGAAGTCATCAAAGCTGGTGAAATTCCTATCGCTCCACATCTGTATTTTCCTCAGTTTCTTGATGACACCAGTCCAGTAGAGCGGAGTATGGGTATCAAAGCTGGCCTTGAACTAATGACTTATTGTCGTGAGGTTTGGGTGTTTGGTGAAACAGTTACCGAAGGGATGCAGGAAGAAATCAGTTTTGCAAGAACAAATAATATTCCAGTAAAACAAATGTGATTGCGACATGGGAGGAGTCTACGATGTTTGATACCGATAAGAAGTATAAGACGATCTATGCCGACCCACCTTGAATGGAGAGTGGAGGTGGCGTGATAAAAAGAGGGGCGGATGCACATTACCCTCTTATGCATTTTCACGAAATAAAGTATATGCCTGTGAAAGAATTACGTCACCATGCAGGATGTCATTTATATCTATGGGTGACGAACAACTTTCTCAATAATGGGTTGGAAGTGATGAAAGAGTGGGGTTTTACTTACACCACAACAATCACGTGGATTAAAGATAGGCTAGGCTTGGGACAGTATTTTAGAGGTATTACTGAACACTGTTTATTTGGTGTCAGTGGAAACCTCCCGTTCAAAACGGTAAACGGCAAACGTATGCAAGGCACAACATTTATTAACGCAGAACGCAGAGAACATAGTCGTAAACCAGAAGAGATGCGTAAAATGATTGAACGAGTGTCGTATGGACCAAGACTAGAATTGTTTGCTCGAGAAAGTATACCAGGTTGGGATGTTTGGGGGAATGAGACTCAAAAATTCAATGATATATAGGAGATGTGGTTATGGAAGTGACAGACAGCGGTACAAAGAGAGTGTTCGACTCAGGAGCACACAGGGATAATTCCGAGGGAAAAGGGCGTTGTGATTTGCTTCCTTTACTTGAAGCTTCTGAATTCTTAGAGGAAGATAAGGTTCTAACAGCGTTAGCACAGTTTTTAGAAACGCAAGACCCTCGACATATAGAGGGTGCGCTACAGTCTTCTTTAGACACGGTGCCTCAATTCCATAATTGTAAAATCACACTTCTCCTTGAAGCTTCAAAACAGTTCGAGGAAGGTGCCGAGAAATACGGTGAAAACAATTGGAAGTTAGGAATACCTGTTAACGTATTTCTAGATAGCGCGATTCGGCATTACTTGAAAACGCTACGGGGAGACACCGATGAACCTCATTGGCGTGCTTTCGCGTGGAATTTACTCAGTGCACTTTGGACTGTTAAACAGCAAACAACTATTTAGAGGAAACAAGACACAGAAATTTAACTAGGTTCGAAACTCAATCCTGTGTTACAATACAGATGTATTAAAGTGAGAGAGGAAGGCTGAAATGGATACATTTTATCTTATGAATAAGGATAAGACTCTATTGGAGTTTAAAGAACCTGATGCGCTAGGTGATTACGAGATAATCAGCCATAACAAAGAGTTTCAGAGTATATTGCCGCCCATTTTTGCGAGCGGTGTTAATCCTAGAAATCTAAGGACTTTTATTGAAAACAGGACTGTTCCTGTTAACCGGCATCATATGGAAATCGTTGTTGGTAAACTCAATTTGCAAACTAAGTTCGATATGTTGCGTTATTGTAAAGGCATGTCTCTGACGGATTCTTTTTGGGTCAAGCCTTGTTACGAGAAAGGGAGCTGGAAAGATTTTAATCTTTACAATAACAAGTTTGATATGGCTCTTGGGTGGATGGCTTTCACAGGTGTACCTTCTGACGTCAGTAGGAATTTAGCGACGCCAGAATTAACAACTGTGGGCGTACTGCCTAAATATTGGGATAGAGATATATCAAAAGTGTTCCTTGTTAAGGGCGGAACATATGGATACGCCAACGCAGGATTGGAGCCCATCAGCGAGGTATGCGCCAGTGTGGTGGCCAAAGTCTTAGGTTTGAATGCCATTGATTACAAATATCATATTGCAAAAAATAACAAGCCAGCATCTGTCTGTCCGCTGTTCACCTCTGAAGATACCGGTTTAATGACAGCACAGGAATTTAGACAGGTAGCGGGCTTAGAAAATATATCTGTGTCTCTGGGGGATTATATAAAGACAATGGAAACGCAAGGCTTGGAAATAGCTTCTTTAAAACGGATGATTTTCTTCGATGACCTAGTAAGAAACCCTGATAGACATTTAAATAACTGGGGGTTTTCTGTTGACAATAACACAAGAGAAATCCTTGGATTTTCCCCAGTTTGGGATACAGGAGAAGCTTTGATTGCAAAAACAATGTCTGATGATTTTCCGCTTATGGCTTCTTCCGAGGAGGAATTTTCTTCTTTTGGTGTTATGTATAAGGGATTACGTCCACTATTCTACGGAGAACAAGAAAAAAATGATTGTCTCGGATTGCAGGTCATGGTAAAAAACGGAGAGCTGCTTGAATTATTTAAGAAACAAAATATCCCTGATACGGAGGACGCCAAATTGGATTTAATTTGCGATATTATTAGCACCCGCGCTACTATGATCTTGGATGATTTGTCAAAACCCTCTCTTTCGCCTTCATCGGTTTTTAACAAGAAGTAATTAAAAATCATTTTTTAAAAGCAAAATCAATTGAGAAACCATTAAGGAGTTCACACAATCAACATTGTGTGAACTCCTTTTTCTTGCTCAGATTAACCCCTTATTACCCCTTCTCAATAAAAATAACAGACGACGGTCTATAAACGAGGAGGAAATATTATGGTGTTATTAGGTTTTGTAATTGATGGTTACGACCTTCAACTTGAGACAGTAGAAAGCTGTCCAGAGCAATTTGCATTAAGAATCATAGATGGTTCTGATGAACTTGTTCTCACGATTGACGATGACAGAATTGATGAGCAAACCATTGGAGAAGATGCTCATTGCTTGGCAGAGGAAATTGACTCTGATTTTTTAGAAGAATGTTTGTTGGTTGCGAACGATTTATTACCTAAGGGGTTCGAGGTGCGCGCGCTAGGTTGGCTAACAACATTGGTGCATTACCAAGATTGTTCTGAGCAAGGTCTTTCCAACAAATATCCAACTTTCTCTCGTAGTTATGTGGATACAACCGGTTGCGCTGATGTGCTTGATTATGTTGATAAACACTCCTTAAGAAAGACACACCCTGACCTTTACAATTCCTATTTTAGAGGGGTGTGTTAACTATGGCTGTTAAAAATAATGGTACAGTTCAAACCGTTGATTTCGGTGGGGTTTACAATGAAGAAGTTCACAAAACATGCCGCATAATCTTTAAAGGTGAAGTTACTCCAGATAATTTAGCAAACACAGTGTACTTGCTTGAACGCTTTGACTATCTTCGTGCACAGATACAGAGGGAGGTGTCAGCATGACAAAGAAAACAAAAAAGAAATCAGAGTTTGAAAAGAACGTTGACGCACTTTTTCTCTATTTCGAAAGAAAATATCAGTGTTCAAAACTTTACCGAGGTATTGTTAAAACTTATGGGTTCTTCGCAATGATGGCTATTATGCTTGCCGTGTCTGCCATTGATTATCATCCCGGCGGAGCTTTGCTTTGGATAGTCAGAGTGCCTTTACTATTCATTGTGCTTAATATGACTGTCTTAGCCTTAGACCTTGTGGGTTACGCTGTGTACGAAATGCTAAAAGGGATCTATGAACAAGAAGAGAGGCAAAGACGGCCTAAGCGCCCTCAACCACAACAACGGAGAGAACGACATAGTAAGAAGGTGGCATAGTGCGCAGGGCAGATCGACATGTGTTGGATTCACTTACCAATGAACAACTGATAGCGGAATATAAGCAGGGAAATAGAGAGGCATATGATTTGCTTTTCGAGCGTAATGAACGTCTTTTCTGGCATATTGCGAAACCTTTCATTGCACGATGGTACTACTTAAAGGATGATATAGTGCAAGAAGGTATGATGGGAGCAATGAAAATCGTCGAGAGATTCGATTTTGAAAAAGGTGCTAAATTTGCGACAGCATGTGTTCGTCCTGTCAGGAATAATATCCTTATGTTTCTACGAAGAGAGCGTGTATTAAGATATAACTCTGAGAAACAGCAAAAAGAAACAGGAGAAAAAATCACGTACTTTACAGACTCGTTATCACTATCCACAGAACTAACAGAGGAAGGCGCTGTCCTAGAAGATATCTTGCCTTCCTCTGAACTGGCATTTGACCAAGAGATGGTATGATACAGCATTTGATATTTTATGGGATTTGATCCGAACAAATTTGACTGCAGAAGAGTTGTTTATATTTGTTCAAATGAGTAAGGCAACTGACACAAATGTAGTGCAGAAAATGTGTGCAGACAAGTTTTCTATTTCGCAATCTTACGTTTCACGCATATACAAGCAAATCCTGACAAACATAAAAATCTTAATGCATCGGAACAGGTTCTTGAGGGAAATGTACGGAATCACAAAAGAACTCTTAGGCTGTGAAGAGGAAGATTATAAGGTGGTTGCTGCATTAACAAAAGTTAAGATAGGTGACAAAGATATGAGGCCTCGCTTAACCAAAACTTTGCTAATCGAATCTTATGGGTTGCGACCAACCCAGTTGTGTAAAAAATTTGGGGTGGATTGGCCTACACTGCAGATAAAGGCTGGTAAGTGGGGACTACCTTGTTGGTTTGTTTATAACCGTATTTTAACAGAAGAGGAAGCAACACAGCTTATTCGTCCCCTTGGTTATGAAACATTAGACCCCTTAATACGGCTTGGTCTCACACAACTTTTCATAGAGGAGAAGCGGTACATTCCGGAAGATTCCTTATGGGAGACTTTGTGGAGGAATAGGCAGAGGATATCGATGAAAGGTATATGTGTTAATTATCCATTCGAGAATGGCGATTACGCTAAGTCTCTTTTAAAGAAGAAGTCAAAGTACATTTAAAACCAAATAAAATATCAAAGGAGAACGCACATGAAAAAACTTTTACTTGTTGTTGACATGCAAAACGATTTCGTAACTGGAAGTCTAGGTTCAGAAATGGCGCAGGCTATTATCCCGGCAGTTCAAGAAAGAATCATGGAATACGAGCGTCTTGGTAGCACAGTCATCTATACGATGGATACCCACGGTAACGATTATCTTAGCACCGCTGAAGGTAAGAAACTCCCCGTCAAGCATTGCATTGAAGGCACTGATGGATGGCTCATTATCCCTCAACTTAATGTTGAAGTCGACGACGGAAAGTCTTGGACTTACAGAAAGTATACTTTTGGTTCGTTGGCCTTAGCCGACATGGTGGCAGAGAGCGGTTTCGACGAGATTGAAATCTGTGGTCTCTGTACAGATATTTGTGTTGTGACTAACGCCCTTATCCTCAGAACACGTATGCCAGATGTTAGAATCACTGTCCGTTCAAACACATGCGCCGGCGTTACAGAAGAGAGTCACAAGGCTGCACTTCTTACAATGAAGATGTGTCAAATCGATGTCGTTGATGTTGATTGATAACCGGCATATAGGAGGTTACATTCATGATTCAGGTAAATGGGCTTGAGTATAAAAGATATGATAAGCTTGATGACGTAGTCAACGGTTATGGATTTTTTCCTGACGGAACGCTACTTATGCGTCTCAGTGTTGATGCAGACACAGATGATGTGCAGTATCGAATCGATTGGCAGTTCACAACGGTGATTGAGGAGGTTGTTTTGCGCAATCTAGTCCACCATATAAAGGAAAAGAATCCTAGTGCCCGCATAACCTTGCGTATGGACTATGTGCCGAATGCACGTATGGATAGGACGGAGGACTCTGACGATGTGTTCACGTTGAAATATTTTATTGATTCCATTAATGGCTTAGACCTCTACCGAGTGTATATTACCGACCCGCATAGTGGCGTCACGACTGCGCTCCTTAATAGAGTACACGTAGATGCTGCCCGCTTGGAAGCCTTGCTTGAATATGTGATGGACGATGTTAAACCCACATATGTCTGTTATCCCGATGCCGGTGCAAAGAAACGTCTTGAGAAATATATTAAGTTCCCGAGCGTATACGCTGAAAAGAAACGTAACTGGCGTACAGGGGTTATTGAGAAAACCATTCTTCATAACCCGGATAACCATAACTTAGTTGGTGCAACTTTTGTCATTTTCGACGATATCAGCAGTTATGGTGGGACTTTTAAATTTGTCGGTCAAGAGTTGTACAAGGCTAAAGCCGAAGCCATATATCTCTGTGTTACTCACTGTGAGAATACAATTCTTGAAGGAGACTTAATTACCAGCGGTCTTATGAAAGGTATCTACACCACAGCTAGTATTTACACCGGCAGTCACCCACTGATTACAGTCGTAGAGGTGTAACATGGAAGTCTAAACAAAAACATTTTTACTGGAGGATAATATGCCGAGAACAAAAACAAATCCGTTGCTCCTTATAGATTTTTATAAGGCAACTCACTACGAGCAGTACAACCGTTCAATGACCAAGTTAGTATCTTATATGACGCCGAGGATGACACGTTTGCCCGGTCAAGATAAGCTTGTCTTTGTTGGTCTCCAAGGATTCACCAAAGAATATCTTATAGATGGCTTTAATGACAACTTCTTTTCTCGCCCTAAGTCCGAGGTGCTTAAGGAATACGCGAGAGTATTGGATAATGCGCTTGGTGTTGGGATTGTGGACTACGATAAAATCGGGCGTCTACATGATTTGGGTTACCTACCAATAGAGATTAAGGCGTTGTCCGAGGGAACCCGTGTACCCATTAAGGTGCCGATGTTTGAAATCAGCAATACCCACCCAGATTTTGCGTGGCTTGTAAATACATTGGAAACAGCGTTGTCTTGCAGTCTGTGGCATATGCAACTTTCTGCAAACGTGGGCTATATGTATAGGCAGATTGTTAATAAGTACTATGACCTAACCGTGGACGATAATATTCCGAAGGCTCGTGCAATCGGCGATTTTAGTATGCGGGGCCAGGAATCTATCGAAAGCGCAATCAAGTCAAGTGCCGGTTTTGCACTATCATTTTTAAACACTGCTACAGTTCCAATGATTACTTACTTCGAGGAATATTATAGGGTAGATATTGAAGAGGAGCCTGTAGCTTTCGGTTTAACATCAACAGAGCACAGCGTCATGTGTAGTAATTATGCTATTGACGGTGACGAAGTTACGATGCTTAGGCGGTTGCTGACTGAGATTTACCCTAACACCAGTTTTAACTGTGTTAGCGACAGCTACGACTATTGGAACTTTGTCAATAAAATGCTACCTCAATGTCGCGAAGAAATCCTCGAACACGGTAAGCGAGGGTGCTTTTTAGGTGTTCGTGGAGACAGCGGTGACCCTGTTAAGATTGTAACAGAAACCGTATTCGCCTTATGGCGTGAGTTTGGCGGCACAACAAACAGCAAAGGTTATAAAGTGCTTAGCTCATGTGTAAAAGCTGTTTATGGAGATAGCATTACTCCCCAGCGTCTAGAGCAAATATACCAAATTCTTATGGAAAACGGTTTTGCTTGTAACAACGTATCGCTTGCGAGCGGCAGTTTTTCAATGCAATGTTTAGAAGCCGAAGACAATTGGGAAGCTTTGTCCGCTTTGTACGATTTAGAGAAAGGCTTCCTTGGCGCAGACGAAGCCGGCTACGTGGATGTGATTCGACGTACACTTCAGCGTCCTCAGTTCTTGCCTTACACTCGAGATACTTTTGGCATGGCGATTAAGTCTACGTACTGCGAAGTAGAGGGCCAACCTGTTATGATTTTCAAAGATCCTATTTCGGACACAGGCAATTTCAAGAGGTCTCAGCGTGGTTTATGTGTTGTGTATTTAGATGCCAATGGCGAATTAACCTATCAGGACGGTTTCGACAGTGAAACGATAAAAACCTCTGGGTTGGAAAACTTACTTGTACCAGTATTTCGTGATGGGGTCATGTTGGTAGAACAGACCCTGCAGGATATAAGACAGATCCTGCACGACGGTAAGTTCTAAAGATATCTGAGAAAGGGGCAGCAATATGGCTTACAAACTAAAAGGAAACTACAATCATGTATTCTTCTTTTGCCTAACCTGTAAAGCACCCAACACAAAGCGCGTGGAAGCTGTTCCTGATGACCATGTGTTTGTGTTAGGTGGCGCGGAACATCCTACGAGTAGATGCCCCGAATGTGGGGATGGAAATATAGGTGTCCCTGTAGAAATAGATTGGAAGACTTTCAAGTATAAAGTAGTTGCTTGACTTAAGGGGGTCTGTTCGTGTGCACGTTATAATTATTTTATTTTTGATTGCAATGGTTGTCCCTATTGGGGGATATTATTTGTTTGGCAAAAAACGAGGTAAACTAGCCTTGATAGCTAACATAATTTTATTCTTTGCAACTTTTACGCTGGCTACAGTGTTTGTTTTCTCTGGACGTGTTTACGCAAACACTGCCACATCTAATACATCCGATCTGGTTACCGCGGCTGCTTTTATTGCGGCAGCATTAGTTACAGGACTCGGAGCAATTGGCACCGGCATTGCAGTTAGCCACACTGCCGCCGCCGCTATAAAGGCTATAAGCGAGAACGAGAACAATTTTGGCAAGGCTATGATTTTTGTTGCCATGGCCGAAGGCATTGCAATTTACGGGTTGCTTATTTCATTTATGATTTTGGGGCGAGTTTAGCAGTATGGAGATATAAAGGGAGGTTCGTATGTTTGATGCAAAGAAAGTAAAGAACGACATTGTTCAGTGGATTCGCGATTATTTTGAGGAGAATGGCTCAGATAGTAAAGCTGTGGTTGGTATAAGTGGAGGTAAGGATTCCTCAATCGTCGCAGCACTATGTGTTGAAGCATTGGGAAGAGAACGTGTTGTTGGAGTTCTTCTTCCTCAAGGCGAACAGTACGACATTGACTTTTCTTATGAACTTGTAAACCATTTGGAGATACCGTATACGACGATGAACATCCAACCTCTTGTGGAACCTTTATATACAGGGATGCTTGCGGCACCGAATCTCAATCTCGAGTTAAACTCCGTTGTTACAAACAATACACCGGCAAGAATTAGGATGGCGGTCTTGTATGCTGTGTCCGCAAGTGTTGGTGGTCGTGTAGCCAATACCTGCAACCTTAGTGAAAAATGGGTCGGTTGGTCTACAAAGTTCGGTGACGCTGCGGGTGACTTCAGTCCTCTTTCAGACTTAACCTCAACAGAGGTTGTTTTGGTGGGCGAAGAGTTGGGCTTACCCAGAAATCTTCTTTTCAAGGTTCCAGAAGACGGGCTTACCGGAAAATCCGACGAAGACAATTTTGGTTTTATGTATGCCGCACTTGACTCTTATTTGCGTAAGGGTTCTTATAGGTACCCAGATATTCAAGAAAAAATAGACAAGATGCATGCCGCCGCTGGTCACAAGATCGAACCTATGCCATATTTTAAGTTGCAATAATGACAGATTTATTTATGCGCATTTATTTATTATAACTTTAAAAGGGAATCAGATTTGATCGTCTGATTCCCTTTTTGTTGTGAGAAATAAAGTAAACATTCAATCGAACAAGTGTAAGGAAGTGAGATTAATGAGAGAGCCAACTTATCCAGTAGGGCTTAAGTTTGGAT
>Ga0131853_10005347_pt1 | contig 23139 bp, 22 predicted proteins | sample TergutLab28metaG_FD_92764 | JGI IMG/M metagenome (GOLD analysis project Ga0131853, IMG submission 92764) | Labiotermes labralis P1 segment gut microbial communities from Petit-Saut dam, French Guiana - Lab288 P1 (version 2) (version 2) | ecosystem: Host-associated > Arthropoda: Insects >...
ATATTTCGTTTCAGGTGACGCGTGTCCAGCTGCCAGCTATTTGCAGCCCATCTCACACACACGTCTGGAGGTGTAGTGAAGGTGTTTCGAATCGCCCATCCAGGATCCAGCTACCATTTCCGTTTGCAAGGTAGGTGCACATATCTTGTGGTATTGACATGTGTTTTAAAATAACATTACGGATTACATAGCTTGCTCTCTCTTCCCTATTTGTTCTTTCAGACGAGTAAGCGAAGTATTATCTTGGCCCTTTGTCATGTATGCATAATTAGAAAATTACTTTCTACCTTGCGTACATGACAAAGGAATAATATAATATTTCGTTTCGGGTGACGCCTGTCCAGCTGGGACCGGGACGTTTGAAAAATATAAAAGGTGTCGCAATTGGTAAATCTTTAAGTCATCAGGGACATGATTCTAGAGGGACGGTGGGTGGACCTATCGATGTGAATCTACATAAGGGGAAGAAGATTCAGAGTAAGAGAAAGGGGAGCTGAACCGTACCGATTGTCACTGAACCTGAAGATAAAATCTACAGAATTTCATTTTTCAAGAGACGTCGATTAGGTGAAAATACGTCTGCCCAATTCGGTTATAAATATTGGATGGTTAGTAGGGAAGAGGGTACTTTCACAGCCTGAGCATCCATGCGTGATCTTAAATACAAGCATCACTTCTCGTGTTTAATGAGCGTATCTAGCGGTTCCGGCAATACGTCATTTTGCATACGTATGCTACAGGAATTCGACACCCAAATCACCGAACGAGAATTCGGTGGCTGTATAGTCTGATGTTACGGCGAGAAGACCGCTGTTATGACGCGTCAGCAGTTGCCTTCAGACATCATATATATATAGGGCGTACCGGAGAATTTTGGTGGTCGTGGCGGGAAAACTTGCCTCCTGATACTAGACGATCTGTTAAACGACATTTGTTATAAACAAGTTGTTTAGGAGAGTCAACCATTACAGAAATATGAGCGTGATTTTGATTACGCAAAGTCTGTTTCATCAGGGACATTACTTTAGTGATATTTCGCTGAATGCCCATGATCTGGTCGCATTGAAACACATCAGAAATAAGCAGTTCATGTACTTGGCCCATCAAGTGTATTCTGAAGATAATATACGGATTTATAACGCCTACCTGGATGCGACTCAACAGCCCCACGTCAACCTCATCTTGGATCTTACACTTGAATAGAATAACGGACTACGGTTTCGAGCCAACTTATTCCCGACAGAATATCCATCTGTCGTCTACTCTGATATAGGCGATGAATCGTGTGAGACCCATTCATCACGACCTTCACGTGCTCAAACAGAAGAACCAAGGTTGCAAAAAGCCCCAAGAAACAATTCTATCAAGGAACTCGTCAATTGTATAGGTGAGTGTGTTGAATGTCCTGAACGGTAATACAAAATGTCAGGTTGTAACACGCACTTGCTTCAGAAATAAATTCCGCGCTTCGCAAGGTCGCTAATAGACACGTGTCATTCTCGGGCAAGGAGAGACTCATAGTTCATCGCGGAGGAATTCTGTTGCCCCTTCAGGTCGCCATTTTGCCAACGATCGTTAACCTGAATTTTAGGCCCCGATAAACATGTTACGTAAGATGTAACTCGTCGCAGCCGATAATTACCATATGCACAAACGAAGCCGTCGCCCCTCATCTTCGCTTCGCGAGCGGAAACGTAGTAGAGGCAGCAATCTAAAACACAATCCATATGAAGGGTGGATTAATATGAGCCTCAAGATTCGCGACGCTGATATCTACGGAATACGAAGACGAAGGCGATCTGTGATTTCTAAGAGGAGTAATGCCTAACACACCGTTGACAATTTATAACAGAGTGTGTCCCTCGAGCCCGAGCTAGCAAAACAGTCGATTGTCCCTAAAATTGAGGCAGCGAAAACGCCAAAGCCTCGACGTTGCCTTCCCTCGTCCTCTAGGGAGATCGTATACGAAATCCCTAAACAAGGATTTATTCCAGCAAATGGAGAAGATGATGATGATGATGATGATTGTGTCAAGTAGGGGAGTAGTAGGCCTACGGTTGAGACAAAGTAAATGTAAGAAACTTAGCTAGTGCCAAACGGCGTTTTCCCTACACACAATACGGTATCCGAAGGATGGCGAACAATTAATGATAGGTGATTCTACGATGGTTTTAGATACCCGTGACAATTTCTCAATTAAGGGCACCGCGTTCAGAGGGACGTGGGGATCATTGGAATTATTGATACGTAAGAACGTGAATAAGGAACTTATCAACAAGTAGGATCTAAAGAAGTATAAAAAAAATTGTTAATGACTAACGCTAATTGGAACAGATATCAGCCTGGCTATAACATAAATATAACGCGAGGAAAGAAATTTCGAGTCGTCATTACGCCCCTCTTGGCGAAACCGAAGGGACGGTAGGTTGAATACACGTTACGTCGTAAATGGATAAAGTAATAAAATGACTACTACTTGTAGCAGATCATATTATGACTCCGGCAGACCGTCGAACTTTTCGACACTGCCGAAGCTTCCGTCCGCTACGACGGCGAAGTAGGAAGCTAAACCGACGTCGTGCAAAAAGAAAAAGTTTGTCGACGTCTTTATAGCCTGGTTAAGGAGACAGGATGCCTATACTCTTCATAGGCCTAAGTTTAAATTGCAACATTTAAAATATGGCAGGTAGCGCGCTAACTTTGTTTGCAACCGTCCCAGGGCCGAAATCGTATGGGGGTGGAGGGACGAGGGGAATGATCGATGAGGATGTGGAGGAAGATATCCTCCTTATGGATTGGGAGCCCTCTCGTGCATGAAACGTAAGAAGGTGAATCCGTGCATGTGAAGAATATTTTGTGACCGAATATGTTAGCCATAACATATTATGACTATATATCCTAGTCCTTACTGATAGAAAACATACACCATTTACCTTTCAATGTACATACACATACATACACCACATGACACAGAAAGACAGTAAATGATCACATCTTAACTCTCTTGTTTTGGTATAAAAGAAAAAAAATTTGTGAATTTTGAAAAAGGTACTATTACGTAAATCACACCACCAATTATCTCTTTCGTCGCACTATGACGCAATAACCTCCTCTAGGCTGGCGCAGAACGTTGAGTTCGTTGTTGGCCAGTAGCGTTCAGGAGGAATTACGCAGTCATTGTGAAATCTCTTACTGATCACACATTGTTTATCCCGGACAAAAGTACTTTGCTATGGGGATAACGTGAGCGGAACCTGCTTATCTTTGGGGTACAATGTTCAGTGCCCCGAGAACCTTAAAATCCACGAGTCAATTTGTCGCTAATTTCACGGACATAATTGCCAAACTTTCCGTGAGTTCTGCACCTTGATTGGTGATACTCTAGCGGAACGCTATGAACGAACGATGTCGTGTTTCGAACAGATAATTCTAGCGCGAGAACTTTTCAAGTTGCAATGGGAATGTGAGCTTGAAGATGCAGGTATATCGAGGCCCGAATTGCTCGCCATCCCATACAAAAACAGAGACAGCTGTGTACACGTGATGCTATATACGGATGTCGAAATAATGCTATGCATCTATACTATAAGGCACGGAATTTTGAGTCAATTCAATATATCGACATCCAGACCCTCTACCCATTCATATGTAAATATTTCTATTTCCCAGCGTGTCATCCAGTCATTCAGGTGGGGGATGCGTGTAAGAATAGAGAAGCATGCCTACGTATGGACGGCCCTATTAAATGTTCAATCATTCCAACGGAGAGGTTGTATCAGCCCGTCCTCCCTTTCAGATGTAATAATAAACTCGTGATTTGCCTGTGTAAAACGTGCTTCCTCACCTCCTCCTCCTCCTCCTCCAGAAAAGAATATGTTCATACTCCAGATAAGGAGCGTGGCCTCACCTTTACGTGGATAATTGACGAGGTGATGTTGGCCTTGGTAAAGGGATATAACATACTCGAGATACATGAATATTACGAGTATCATTCACACAATACAACCCCGAAACAGGCCAGGGTATACTATTCGTCGATTATATAAATAGATTTTTGAAACTCAAAGTGTAGGGTAGCGGTAATTCTGACTGGGTCCACAGTCCCGAAGACGAAGAGCGTTATGTGGAATCGTTTTGGGCGAGTGAATGGATACGGTTCGAGAAGGAAGCAATCAGGTATAGCGCTGCGGAACGGTGTCTGGCCAAACTCTGTCTCAAATCCATGTGGGGGAAATTGACGGAGCGGAACGATCGGACTATGGTCAAAGTAATCACGAAGCCCAAAAACCTCCATGGATTTTTTGTAATGCCCGGCATCGAGCTGATGAACCTCGTATTTGCCAACGATGACGTAGGATGGATCTCGTGGAAATATGGGGCAGAGGAACACGTGCCTAGTCTTAGTAACAGGAGCTTAAGTTACCGCTGCGGCAAGAATCCACCTCTATCTCAATTTCAACCGTCCGTCAGAAAACGTGATTTACTGTGACATGCGCTCGCTAATATAGATTCAGACCCGGGATGAACCTGAACTGAATGAAACATGGGACAATTTGTGGGACATGACCACCGATTTGCGCCCTTAAAAACTATATCGAAATTTGTGAACCAAATAACTACGCGTAAACGGTGCCTGATACAGGGACTGTAAATCAGGGTCATAAACCTGAACTACAAAGCGTCGAAATAGGTATATTTTTAAGTAATCAGGGATATGATTTTGAGAGGGTCGGCCGATGAACCTACCGCTGTGAATGTGCATACCGGAAAGAAATTCTGCGTAAGAGGAAGGGGTGCGGAACCTGAAGAAAAAATCTACAGATTTTAATTTTTCAAGAGAAGGCAATTAGGCGACAATAGTCCGTCCCATTGGGTTATAAATAGGGGAGAGTGAGTAGGGGAGAGGGTAGTTTCTTAGCCTCTCCAACTGTGAGTGATGATGTTAAACTCAAGCAAACATTCTCCTGTATAGTGAGCGGAACTAGCGGTTAGGATAAAATGTCATTTTGCATACGTATGCTACAGAAACTCGACACCCTTTGCACCGAACGAGGATTCGATGGCCGTATAATCTGGTGTTACAGCGAGAAGACGGCAGTTCTCGCGCGTCAGCAGTTGCCCTCAAACATCAAATATAAAATAGGCGTCCCGGAGAATTTAGTTGTTGGTGTCGACAAACCGTGCCTCGTGATCCTACACGATTTGTTAAACAACATTTATACCAAACAAGTGTGCGACTTGTTTACGCGAGACTGCCATCACAGAAATATCAGCCTGATTTTGATTCCTCAAAATCTGATACACCAGTGACGCTACTGTAGTGATATTTCGCTGAAAGCCCATTATCTCCTCGCGTTGAAGAACTTCAGACATAAAGATTTCATGTGCTTGGCCCATCAAGTGTACCTCAAAATAGAATAGGTTTGTAAAACACCTACCTGAATGCGACACAACGACCCCACGGCTACCTCTTAATGGATCTTACACATGAATAGAATGACGTACTGCGGTTTCGAGCCAAAATATTCCCAACAGAATATCCGTCGATCGTCTATTTTGTTATAGGCGATGAAGCGTGTGAGACACATCTATCACGCCCTTCACGTTCTTAAGACAGACGAACCGAGGTTGCGTAAAGCCCTAATAAACAATTGTATAAAAGAACTCGTCAATTCTATAAGTGAGTGTGTGTTGATTGTCCTGAACGGTAATACAAAATTGTCGGGTTGTAACACGAACTTGCTGCAGAAATAAATTCCGCGCTCCGCAAGGTCGCTGACAGACACGTGTCTATCTCGGGCAACGAGAGACTCATAGTTCAGCGAGGAAGTTTCCTGGTGCACCTACAGGGCGCCATTTTGCCAACGCACGCTTAACTCATTTCTAGGCCTCGAAAAACATGTTACGTAAAATGTAACTCGTTCCAACCGATCATTACCATAGGTACAAAAGAAGCCGTTGCCTCTCATCTTTGCCTCGCAAGCGGAAACGTAGTACAAGCAGCAAACGTAAACAAAATCCATATGAATAATGGTTCAAGAAGGGTCACGAGTTTCGCGAGGCTTATATCGGACGGAAGATCGAGAAAAAGACGAACTCAAATTTTCTAAGAAGACTATTGCCTGATTCGCCGCCTAAAACTTATAACAGGGTTTGTTCCACCGAGCCCGAGCTTCAAAACAAACGATTTTCCCTAAAATTGAGGCGCCGGAAACGCGGAAGACGCGACGTGACCCTCCCTCGACTTTTACAGATATCGTATACGAGACCCCTAAGCATGGATTTATTCCAGGATTCGTAGACGATGATGATGATGTGGATGATGATGATGATGATGATGATTCTGTCAAGGAGAATCAGGAGTAGGAGTACGGTAGAGAAGAAAAATTTGTCGGAACCTTAGCTAGTCGCGGGCAGCGTTTTCTCGACACAAAATACAGTATGCACAAGGATAGCGAGCAATTAATGATAGGTGATTCTCCGGTGTTTATAGATACCCGTGACAATTTCTCAATGATGGATACCGCGTTCAGAGGGACGGAGGGGAAATATTGATGTGTAAGAACGTGAATACGGAACTTATCAACAAGAACGATCTAAAGAAGTAAAAAAATGTTGATATTGACTAGCGCTCATTATAACTGATATCAGCCTGGCGATAATATTAATATAAATCGAGGAAAAAATTTTGCGATATCGTTGCAACCGTCTTTGCGAAACCGAAATGCCGCGAATTTAAATCTGCGTTACGTCATAAGTGGATAGAATGCCAAACCGAATTTTATTAGTAGGAACTTATATTATGTCCCCGCCAGCCCGTCGACATTCTCGAAATTGCGGAAACTTCCTTCCGCTACGACGGCGAAGAAGGAAGGTAAACTGACGTCGTGCAAAAAGAAGAATTCTGTCGACGTCATCATAGCTTGGTTAGAGAAACAAGATGCCTATACACTTCATAGGTCTAAGTTTAAATTCCGCCATTTTACAATATGACGGGTGGCGCGCTAACTTTGATTGCAACCGTCCCTTGGCCGAAATCGTAAGTATGAGGTGGGACGTTGGAAATTATCGATGAGGAGGATGCGGAGGATGTCCTCCGTATGGATTGTGAGCTTCCTCGTGCATGAAACCTAAGAGTTGGAACCCGTGCACTGGAAGAAGTGTTTCGGAACGAATATGTTAGTCATACCGAATTCTGGCACATTTGTTAGTCCTAAGTGGCAGAAAACACAAATCAGTTACCTTTTGAAGTAGATACACATACATACACAACATGACACAGAAAGACAGAAAATGATCACAACATAACACCCTTGTTTTGGTTTAAATGTAAAATCTGTTGTGAGTTTTAAACAAGGGTCTATTACACAAATCAAACCACCAATTATCTCTTTCTTCGCACTATGGCACAATAGCCTTCTCTAGGTTGTGGCAGAACATTGCGTTCGTTGTGGACCAGTAGCGTTCACGAGGAATTGCCCAGTAATTGTGAAATCTCTTCCTGATCGCACATTTTTTATCCCGGACAGAAGTACATTGCTATGGGGATAACGTGAGCGGAACCTGCTTATCTTTGGGGAACAATATTCGATTCCACTGCATAAAGATATTGGTGATGTAATGTCCTGCCACTCTGTGTAAATTGCGATAAACTAAACGTGAGATTGTAAACTGTATGCAAAGCCAAACTTCGAAGTGACGGGGGCTGTCGTTAGTCGTATCCATGCATTTGGACAAGGTGCCCGTCGGTTTAAGTAAACACGCTATAAAGTGCAAAGGTAGACCGCTTCCCGTCATGGCGCACATCAACCTAAGTATCGTGGAATAGAAGGCAGAGGAAATCTGTTTAGCACACGCTCTATTAATAGCGATCGTGAAAGTAGACAATGATCCGAATTATAAGGCGAATCATCAGGGCCGGAAGATACGTCACGTAGTCCAAACCTTACTCGAGACGACCGGTATCGATCTGTCCGTATGTGGACGAAAGCGATGTTGCGCGAAGTGTGAATGTCTCGTTACGCACGGATGTCACGTATTTAATATAAGAATCCGCAAGATACCTAAGCAGAACAGAGACTTGGAATTTCTGTGCTAAATGAGACTGTTGAAGGACGCGCTGCTCCCCGCAAGTCATAAAGTAATATACGTATTCTATGAATTCGAGACTAACAAAAATGCCAGGTACACGGGCAAGGCTAAGTTACACGTTTAAAACCTCGTCTGCGTGCAGCAGTTCTGTTCTCGGTGCGAGGATTTGGAAGACGGAAATTGCGTGCGATGTGGTAAGAGGAAAGGCTCGTTCTAGGAATATCCTGTCGGGTACCTGCTTTCATATCAATGCGAACCCTGCCCCTGGGCCAGTAATTTCGTAGCGGTCGTAGGCAATGCCAAGGCGTTTCACCATCATATTATCTCGAATAGGGCGATCTTACGAAAATGGAAACCGGAACTGATAATGACCGATTTAAAGATGATGTGCATAATGATGGAGCACTTAGTCTTTCTGGATTGCGTGTCCTTCCTCCCAAGTCCTCTGCGGAAGCTGCCTGAGGCATTCGTTCTATCGTCCACCAAATCGTGTTAACCTCACGATTACAATACTGAGGAAATCTTACACTACATAGGTCCAATCTCCGACGTCTCGTTTTAGGGTTTCAATGAGGCGAGAAGAGCCTGAGAGTAGGCAGTTTCTCCTGTGGTATAAGAGCCGGAAATCGGAGGAGACTTTCGACAACAGGCTCTTGATTGAAACACATTGTCAAAATGATGATACATTACATAGACAGGCGTGCCGATTGTTTAGGCGGTAGTTTATGCAAATATGGAATACAGAAATATTTCTCGAGTCAATAATGTTCGCGTCAGCATTCAATGAATTCTTGCGTAAAAGTGTTCTACAAACCGATACCATGGGACTAGTACCGTCTGGAGAATAAACGTGTAATAACATGTGTTGTAAGAATGCATTGTTATGGTTACAACATATGGAAGAAACTGAAGGGGAGAAAATGATGCATGGCCGAAAAAAATCGCTAGTAGAGGCTGCCGGATTTAGCACTCTTCAGTGTAGGTGATTATTTCCTCGAGACCCTTACAATCTACGGGTTATTTTGTTGCTATCATCACGGCCTTACTTACCAACAGTTCCTTGAAGTCAACAACTTGAGTGGCGATACACTACCGGGACGCTATGAACGAACCATTTCGCGTCTCGAACAGATAATGTGAGCGCGATACCTGTTCAAGATCGAATGGGAATTTGAGTTTGACCTTGCAGGTATCGCGAGGCCCAAACTGCTGGCCCATCCCATTGTACAACAGAAGACTGCTGTGTATCCGTGATGCAACGTACGGATGTCGAAATAAGGCCATACGTCTACAATCTAAGTCACGGGAAATTGAGACCATTCAATATGTCGAAGTTATGGCTCTCTATTTCAATTTCCCAGTGGGTAATCCGGTCATTCATGTGCGGGATGCGTGTAAGAATACGTATGGACTGCCAGATGAAATGTTCGATCCAAAAGAGAGTTTCTATCACTCCGTCCTCGTTTCAGATGTTATAATAAGCTCGTGTTTTGCCTCTGTAGAACGTGCGTCCTCACCTGCTCTTCCTCCTCTGCGGAGGAAAGTGTGCATACCAGAGAAAGAATCGTGACTTCACCGGTAAGTGACTAATTGACGAGGTGTTGTTAGCCGTGGAAAAGTGGTATAGCGTAATCGAGGTATATGAATATTACGAGTATCATTCACCCAATACAACCTTGAAAGAGGCGTGGGCGGACTATTCTCAGACCTATATAAATAGATTTTTGAAACTCAAAGCGGAGACTAGCGGTTATCCCGACTGGGTCAACAGTCCCGAATTGAGGAGCGTTATGTGTAATTGTTTTGGGCGATTGAACGTATACGGCTAGAGAAGGAAGCCATCAGATATAACGCTGTGAAACCCGGTCTGGCCAAATTCTGTCTCAACCTCATGTGGGGGAAATTGACGGAGACGAACGATCGGACCATGTTTTAAGTAATCACGGAGCCCAAATTACTTTATGGATTTCTTGCCACGCCCGGCATGGAGGTGATGAACCTCGTATTTGCCAACGTTAACGTAGTCTGGATCTCCTGGAAATATGGAGCAGAGGAACACGTTCCTATTTTGCGTCATATGAATGCGGTAATGGGAACTTAGGTTACCGCTGTTGCAACAATCCGTCTCCATCGCTATCTCAAACGGCTTCCAGAAAACGCGATTTATTGTGGCACGTCACTCTTTAATATACATTCAGTCGCGGGAATAACCCCAACTGATTGAAACAGGAGACAAATTGGGTTACAAGTCTTCCGAATTACGTCCCAAAGAAACTATACCGGAATTTGTTGACCCAAGGACTACGCGTACAAGGTGCTCAATATTGGACCAGGACGGTCGAAAAAACCGTGTGAAATCAAGGCCGTAAACCTGAATTACAACGCGTCGAAATTGGAAAAATTTAATTCTACAGGAACATGATTCTGAGAGGGACGGCGGATGTACCTACCACTGTGATGTACACACCGGGATGAAGATTCAGCGTAAGAGGAAGGGGGAGGAAGCGTATCGATTGTCATTGAACCAGAAAACAAAATCTACAGAATTTCAATTTTTAACAGCCGGCGATTAGGTGACAATAGTCCGTTCCATTCGGGTATAAGTAGGTGAGGTTCTGTAGGGGGTGATGGTAGATTCATGGCCTGACCAACCATGGATGATGATCTTAAATTCAAGCATCCGTTCTCGTGTATAGTGAGAGGAACTACCATTTCGGGCAAATCGTCATTTTGCATACGAATAATACAGGAAATCCAAACACTTTGCACCGAACGAGAAATCGGTGGCCGTATAATGTGGAGTGATGGCGAGAAGACCTCTGTTCTGGCGCGTCAGCAGTTGCCTTCAAATCTCAATTATAACGAGGGCGTACCGGACAAGATAGGTTGTGGTGGCGCCAAACGGTGCCTCGTGATCCTAGATGATCTGTTAAACGACATTTAATCTAAACATGTGTGTGAGTTGTTTACGTGAGGCAGCCATCAAACAAATATCAGAGTGATCTTAATTAAGGAAACTCTGTTTCATCAGGGACGCTACTGTAGAGATATTTCGCTGAATGCCCATTATTTGGTCGCGTTGAGAACCGTCAGGGGTAAGGAATTCTTATACTTGGCCCATCAAGTGTATCCCGAAGATTGTATAGTTTTGTATAACGCCTACCTGGATGCGACACAACGACCTCAGAGCTACCTCATCTTTGATCTGACACTAGAATGCAATGACGGTCTGCGGTATTGAACCAACATATTCCCGGCAGAATATTCGTGGTACGTCTATTCTGACATAGGCGATGTAGCGTGTGAGATCCATCTAACACGCCCTTCACTTACTGAATACAGCCGATCCGAGATTTCGTTAGGCCTTATTAGCGAATTGTAACAAAGACCTCGTCAATTATAAAAGAGAGAGAGTGTTGAATGTCCTGAACGGTAGTATAGAATGGTCCGGTAGTAACACGCACTGGCTGCAAAAATACAAATCCGCGCTTCGCAAGGTCGCTGACTTTCACGTGTCTATCTCCCGCAAGAAGAGACTCATAGTTCAGCGCTGGTGTTTCTTTTACCCCTACAGGGCGTCATTTTGCCAACGATTGCCAACCTCATTTTTAGGAAGCTATAAACCTGTTACGTAAGATGTAACTAGTCCCAGCCGAACATTACCATAGGGATATAATGAAACCGTCGCCCCCCATCATCGCTTCGCGATTGGAAACGTAGTAGAAGCAGGAAACTTAAACAAAATCCATATGAAGATTGGGTTAAAATGAGCCACAAGTTTCGCGAGTCTGATATGAGATGCAAGGGCCAGAGGAAGGTGAAATCTGATTTTCTAGAACGAGAAATGCCTGACACGCCGCCGACATCTTATAACAAGGTTTCTTACCCCACGGCCGAGTTAACAAAATAGTCGGGTTTCCCTAAAATTGAGGCGCCTTAAATGCGAAAGTGGCGGCGTGACCCTCCTACGACTTCGAGAGAGATCGTATACGTGAAACCTAAACAAGGATTTTTCCAGGAATCGGAGACGATTATGATGATGATGATTCTGAAAAGGAGGGGAAGAGTAGACGCATGGTAGCGAAGAAGAAAATGTCGGAAAATTAGCTAGTCCCAGGCGGCGATCTCTCGACACGAAATACGGTGTCCGCAAGGGTGAGAAGCAATTAATAATAGGGGATTCTCCGGTGTTTCTAGATACCCGTGACAATTTAACAATTAAGCGCACCGAGTTCAGAGAGACGGAGTGGTTATGGGAAATAATGGTGCCTAAGAACGTGAATACGGAACGTATCAAAAAGACGATCTAAAGAAGTATAAAAACTATTCATAATGACTAATGCTTGTTTGAACTGATATCAACCTAGCAATAACATTAATATATCGCGAGGAAAGAAATTTCGCGACGTCATTGCGCCCTTCTTTGCGAAACCGAAGGGACGGGAGTTGAATCCTCGTTACGTCGTAAGTGGATAAAGTAATAAAATGATTTCTACTAGTAGCAAATTATATTGTGACCCCGCCAGACCTTCGAACCTCTCGACCCTGCGGAAGCTTCCTTCCGCTACGACGGCGAGGAAGAAAGTTAAACCGACGTCTTGCAAAAAAAATTCTGTCGAAGTCCTCATAGACTCGTTAGAGAAACAGGATACCTATAATTTTCATAGGCCTACGTTTAAATTCCGCCATTTACAGTATGGATGGTAGCGCGCTAAATATGATTACCACCGTCCCATGGCCGAAATCATATGGTGGAGAAGAAACGATTGAAATGATCGATGAGGAGATTGAATTGGGAGCCCCCCTCGTGCATGAAACTTAAAAAGGGGAAGCCGTGCAGGAAAAGTATATTTTGGGACAGTATATGTTACCTATACCGAATTATTGCGATATATGTTAGTCCAAAGTGATAGAAAACACACAGCAGTTATCTTTTAATATAACACACATAAATATACCACATGACACAGAAAGACAGTAAATGATCACTATATTACGCTCTTGTTTTGGTTTAAAAGAAAAAGTTTGTTAATTTTTGATCAAGATTATATTACTGAAATAGCACAATCAATTTTCTCTTTCGTTGCACAACGTCGCAATAGCCTCCTCGAGGCTGGCGCAGAACGTTGCGTTCGTTGTTGACCAGTAGCGTTCAGGATGAATTAAGAAATCATAGTGAAATCAGTAACTAATTTCACATTGTTTATCCTGTACAAAAGTACATTGCAATCGGGAAATATTGAGCGGAACCTGCTTATCTTATATTCGATTCCACTGCATAAAGATAATGGTGATGTAATGTCCTGCCACTGAGTGTGAATTGGGATGAAATAATAGTGAGATTGAAAACTGTATGGGAAGCCAAACCTCGTCTGCGTGCAGCAGCCATGTTCTCGATGCGAGGACGTGGATGACGGAGACTGCGTGCGATGTTGGATGAGGAAAGGCTCGTTCTGGGGATATCTTTTCGGGTATCTACTTTCATATCAATTCGAACCTCCCCACTGGTCCAATAAGTTTGTAGCGATCGCAGCCAATAAGCAGGCGTTTGAATGTCATATCATCTTGAAAAGGGCGTTCTTAAGAGAATGGAATCAGGAAATGATCATGAAAGGGTTAAAGATAATAAGCATGATGATGGATCACTTAATCTTTCTGGATTGTGTGTTCGTCCTCTCATGTCCTCCGCGTAAACTGCTCGAGTCACTGTTCTGTAAGCCTCCTAAACATGCAAACTCTCGATTATATTAATGAGGAATTCCTAGACTACAAATGTCCCATCCCCGACATCTCGTATTAGGGTTTGCGTGAGGTGGGTAGAGCTGAAGAGGAGGCATTTTCTCGTGTGTTTCGAGAGCCGGAAATCGGAGGAGCCTTTTGAAAACAGGTGCGTGTTTGAAATATATTGTCAAGATGACGTTACAGAACTAAGATAGGTGTGCCGAGTGTTTAGGCGGGATTTTAGGCACATAGGGAATACAGAAGTATTTCTGGGGTCAATATCGATCGCGTTGGCCTTCAATAAGGTCTTGCGTTAAAGTATTCTACAAACCGACAATATAGGACTAATACCGTCTGGAGGATTTACGTGTAATAACAAGTGTAGTAAGAAGGCATTGATGTGGCTGCAGCATAGAGAAGTGACTGAAGGGGTGAAGAAATTGCACGGACGCAACGGTCGCGAGTTGAGCCTGCCGTATCTGCCCCTCTCCAGTGTAGATGGTTATTTCCTCGAGGGCCTTATAATCCACGAGTACTTTTGTTGCTATTATCACGCCCATACTTGCCAACCGTTCCGTGAAGTCAGCACCTTGAGTGGTGATACACTACCAGAACGCTATGAACGAAAGTTATCGCGCCTCGAACAGATAATGCCAGCGCGATAGCTTTACAAGTTCAAATGGGAATATGAGTTAGACGATGCAGGTAAAGCGAGGCCAGAACTGCTCGCCCACCACGTAGTACGACAGAAACCTCTGTGTACCCGTTATGCTATATAAGGGAGACGAACTAAGGCCATGCGTCTACACTATGAGGCACGGGAAAATGAGACATTTCAATATGTCGACTTCATGAACCTCTACCCTTACATATGTAAGTATTTCAAATTCGCAGTGGGTCATTCATTCGTTCATGTGGTGGATGAGTGTAAGAGTAGAGAAGTATGCCTATGTATGGAGGCGTGATCAAATTTTCGATCTATCATACAGAGAGTTTGTAACATCCCTTCCTACGTTTCACATTTATTAATAAGCTCGTGTTTTGCCTGTGAAGAACTTACATCATCACCTCGTCCTTCAGAGAGGAATGTGTGCATATTCGAAATAAGGATCGTGGCCTCACCGCTACGTGGGTAATTGTCGAGTTTTGTTGACCGTTGAAAAGGGGTATAGCATACTCGAGATATATGAGGATTACGATTGTCATTCACCCAATAAAACCTCGTAACAGGCATGGGCGTATTATTCGTCGACTTTATAAAGAGATTTTGAAACTCAAAGCGAAGGCTAGCGGTTACCACGAATGGGTCCACAATCCCGAAGACGAGGAGCGTTATGTGGAAAAGTTTTGAGCGAGTGAATCGATATCGCTAGAGAAGGAAGCAATCAGGTTTAACACTGCGAAATTGGGTATGTCCAAACATTATCTAAACTCCATGTAAAGGAATTTGACGGAGAGGAACGATCGGACTATGACGAAAGTATTCACGGATCCCAAAGAAATGTATGGATTAATGCTACGCTCGACATCGAGGTGACTAACCTCGTGTGTGCCAACGATAACTTAGTGTGGTTTTCGTGGAAATGTGGGGCAGAGGACCACGTGCCTTCTCTGCATCATACGAACGCGGTAATAGGAGCTTAATTTATCGCTTGGGCGAGTATCCGTCTCTATCGCTATCTCAACCAGCTGCCGGAAAACGCGGTTGATTGTGAAACACACTCGGTTATATAAATAGAGCCGCGAGATGACCCCCAAATTATTGAAACAGTGGACAAATTAGGGAACATGCCTTCCGAATTGCGCCCCGCTGAAACTATGTGGGAATTTATGGACCAAAGGACTACGCGTACAGGGTGCTCGATACTTAGACCGGGACCGTCGAATAAAAGTCTGTAATTCGAGGGTGGAAACCTGAAATAAAACACGTCGAAATTGTTAAATTTTTACGTCATCTGGGACATGAATCTGAGAGGGACGGCGGATGAACATACCGGTGTGAATGTACATACCGGGAAGAAGATTCCGCGTAAGGGAAGAGAAAATCTACAGAATTTTATTTTTCAAGCGATGCCGATTAGGTGACAGTACGTCCGTTCTATTCGAGTATAAAACGGAGGGTGTGTAGGGGAGAGGGTCGTTTCATGGCCTGACCATCCATGAGTGATCTTAAATTCAAGCATCCCACCTCGTGTATAATGATCATAACTAGCGGTTAGTGCAAAACGTCATTTTGCGTACGTATGATACAGAACAACGACACCCTCTTAACCGAACGAGAATTTGTTGTCCGTATACTCTGGTGTTACGGCGAGAAGACCGCTGTTTTGGAGCGCCAGGAGTTTCTCTAAAATCAAAATAACGAGCCGTACAGGAGGATTTTGATATTCGTGGCTGCAGATCCTGCCATTTGATAGTAGACGGTATGCTAAACAACATTCATTCTAAACAAGTGTGTGACTTGTATACGAGAGGCAGCCATAACAGAAATATCAGCGTGATCTTAATTGCGCAAAAACTGTTTCATCAGCACCGCTACTGGAGAGCTTTTTCGCCGATTGCCAATAATCTGGTCGCGATGAAAAACGTCAGACATAAGCAATTTATTGCGATCGCACGCAATGCCAAGTAGTTTGACCGTTATAGCATCTTGAAAAAGGCGATCTTACGAAAATGGAATTCGGATCTGATCATGGACAAGTTAAAAATAATATGCAAGATGATGGAGCACTTAGTCTCCCTGGATTTCGTTTCCGTCCTCCCATGTTCTCTTTGTAAGCTCCTCGGGGCATTCATTCTGTCGGCCTCCAAATCATGGTAACTTCACGATTACATTACTGAGGACAAACTACACTAAATAGGTGCCATCCACGACGTCTCGTATTAGGGTTTGCATGAAGTGGGAAGAGCTGAAGAGGAGGCAGTTTCTCGTGTGGTAAGAGAGCCGGAAATCGGAGAAGCCTTTCGACAACATGCGCGTGGTTGAAACATATTGTAAAAATGACGTTACAGTATTAAGACTGGCGTACTGAATGTTTAGGCGGGTGTTAATGCATATAGGGAAAAATAGAAGTATTTCTCGAGTCAATAACGATCGGTTCGGCATTCAATATGATCTTGCGTAAAAGTTTTCTACAAAACGACACTATTTGACTACAAACGTCTGGAGGATATACGCGTAATAACAAGTATAGTAAGAAGGCATTGACGTGGCTGCAGCATATGGAAGACACTGAAGAGGTGAATTTAATGCACGACCGCAACGGTCGCGAATAAAGGCTGCCGGAATTGCCAATCTTAATTTTAGATCATTATTGCTTCAAAACCCTTCAATCTTCTAGTTCTTTTGTTGCTATTATCTCCGCCATAGTGACCAACCGTTCCGGGAGGTCTGCACCTTGATTGGTGATACACTAGCGGAGCGCTATGAATGAACTCTGTCGCATCTCGAACAGTTAATGCGAGCGCGATACCTTTACAAGTCCAAATGGGAATGTGAGTTTGACGAGGCATGTATAGCGGGGCCAGAACTGCTCGCCCATCTCATAGTACAACAGACACCACTGTGTAACTGTAATGCTATTTAAGGATTTCGAACTAACGCCATGCGTCTACACTATAGGGGACGGGAAAAAGAGACCATTCAATATGTCGACGTCATGACCCTCTACTCCTATGTATTTAATTATTTCAATTTCGCAGTTGCTCATACGGTCATTCATGTGGTGGATGCGTGTAAGAATAGAGAAGCATGCCTACGTATGGACGGCCTGATCAAATGTTCGATAATTCCAACAGAGACGTTGTATCACCCAATCCTCCCTTTCAGATGTAATAATAAGCTCATGTTTTTCCATTGTAGAACATGCGTTCTCACCTCCTCCTCATCCTCCTCCAGAGAGGATCGTGGCCTCACCGTTACGTGGGTAGTGTACGAGGTGAGGTTGGCCGTTGAAAAGGTGTAGATCCTACTCGAGATATACGAGGATTACGAGTATCAATCAACCAATTCAACCCCGAAACAGGCAAGGGTGTATTATTCCACGAATATACAAATAGATTTTTGAAACATAAAGCGGAGGCCAGCGGTTATCCCGACAGGGTCCACAGTCCCTAAGATAAGGAGCGTTATGCGGAATCGATTTGGGCGAGTGAATGGATATGGTTAGAGAAGGAATCAATCAGTTAAAACGCTACGAAACTTGGTCTGGCCATACACTGTCACAACTACATATGGGGGATTTGACGGAGCGGAACGATCGGTTTACAACCAAAGTAATAACGGAGCCCTAAGAACTCTATGGATTTCTTGCCAAGCCCGGCATCGACGTGATGAACCTGGTATTTGCCAACGATAACAAGGTCTGGATTTGATGGAAATACGGGGCAGAGGAACACTGCCTTCTCTACTTCATACGAACGCGGTATTAGGAGCTTACTTCATAGCTTGGGCAACAATCCGTCTTTATCGCTATCTCAACCGGCTGCCAAAAAACGCGATTGATTGTGACACGGAATCGGTAATATAAATTCAGCCGCGAGATTCAACCCAACTGACTGAAACAAGGGACAAATTAGGGGAAATGACCTCCGAATTGCGCCCCTCAGAAACTAAGTCGTAATTTGTGGACCAAAGAACTACGCGTACACGGTGTACGATACTGGACCGGGACCGTCGAATAAAAGTCTGTAAATTGAAGGGCGTAAACCCGAATTAAAACGCGTCGAATTTGTTAAATATTTAAGTCATCAGGGAAATGAATCTGAAAGGGACGGAGGATGAACCTACCGCTCTGAATGTACATACCGGGAAGAAAATTCCGCGTAAGACGAAGGCGGGAGGAACCATATCGATTGTCACCGAAACTGAAAACAAAATCTACAGAATTTTATTTTTCAAGCGACGCCGATTAGGTGACAATACGTCAGTCCCATTCGAGTATAAAACGGAGGGTGTGTAGGGGAGAGGGTCGATTCATGGCGTGACCTTCCATGAGTGATCTTAAATTCAAGCGAAATTTCTCTTGTACAATGTGCGTAACTAGCGGTTAAGGCAAAATATCATTCTGCATACGTATGCTTCAGAAAATCAACACCCTCTGCACCGAACGAGAATTTGTTGTCCGTATACTCGTGTGTTAAGGCGAGAAGACCGCTGTTCTGACGCGTCAGCAGTTGCCTTCAAACATCAAATAAAAGGAGATCGAAACGGAGAATTTTGGTGGTCGTGGCGGGAAATCGTGCCTCTTGATACTAGATGATCTGATAACCGACATTCATTCTAAACAAGTGTGTGATTTGTTTACAAAAGGCAGCCATCACAGAAATATAATCGTGATCTTGATTGCGCAAAATCTGTTTCATCAGCAACCCTACTGTAGAAATATTTCGCTGAATGCACTTTATCTGGTCGCGTTGAAAAAAGTCAGAGATTAGCAATTCATGTATTGACCCATCAGGTGCATCCCGAAGATAGTAAAAGGTTGTATAACGCCTACCTGGACGCAACACAACGACCCCACAGCTACCTCATCTTGGATGTGACACAAGAATGGGATGACGGTCTGAGGTTTCGAACGAACATATTCCCGAAAAAATATCCGTCGGTCGTCTATTTTGACTAAAGCAATGAAGCGAGTGAGATCCATCTGTCCCGCCCTTCACGTGCTCAATACAGCATAACGGAGGTTAGGTTAGGCCCTAATAACCAATTATAACAAAAAATTCGACTATTGTATAAGCGAGTGTGTGTTGAATGTCCTTAACGGTAAAAGAAAATTGTCCGGTTGCAACTCGTAATTGCTGCAAAAATACACTCTATCTTCGGCAAGACGAGACTCATAGCCCAAAGCGAAGGTTTATGTTGCCCCTCAAGGGCGCCATTTTGCTTACGATCGCCAAACTCATTTTTAGGCCCTGATAAACATCTTACGTAAGATGTAACTCGTTCCATCCCATCATTAGCATATGGGCAAACTAATCCGTCGTCCCTAATGTACGCCTCGAGAGCGGAAACGTAGTAGAAGCAACAAAATTAAACAATATCCATATGATTTGTGGGTTAAGATGAGCCACAAGTTTCGCGAGGCTGATATGAGTTGGAAGATCGAGACGAAGGCAAAATCTTATATTCTAATACGACTTTTGCCTGACACGCCTACGAATTCTTATAACAGGGTGTGAGCCCCTGAGCCCTAGATTAGAAAAGATTCCATTCTCCCTAAAATTGAGGCGCCGAAAACGCGAAAGACGCGACGCGGCCCTCCCACGACTTCGAGATAGATCGTATACGTGAACCCTAAACAAGGATTAATTCCAGGAGATGATATTAATGATTCCGAAAAGGAAGGGAAGAGTAGGCGCATGGTAGAGAAGAAGCAATTGTTGAAAAAATAGCTATTCGCAGGCGGCGTTTTCTTGACCCACAGTATTGAATCGGGAAGGATGGCGAGCAGTTAATGTTAGGTGATTCTTCGGTATTTATAGTTACCCGTGACAATTACACAATTAAGGGCACCGCGTGCAGAGGGACGGAGGGGTTATGGGAATTATTGATGCGTAAGAACGTGAATACGGAACTTATCAATAAGAATTATCTAAAGAAGTATAAAAAATATTGATATTGAATAACGCTCATTTGAACTGACAGCAGGCTCGTGATAACATTAATTTCGCGATGTCATTGCGCCCCTCTTTGCGATACAGAAGGTTTGGAGGAGTTGAATCCGCGTTACGTAACATGTGGATAAAGTTATAAAATGATTTCAACTACTACTAGATAATATTATGACCCAGCCAGACCGTCGATCTTCTCGACCCTCCGGCAGCTTCCTTCCGCTATGACGGCGAAGCAGAAAGTTAAACCGACGTCGTGCAAAAATAAAAATTCTGTAGAAGTCATGATAGCTTGGTAAAAGAAACAGGATGCCTACACTCTTCATAGGCCTGAGTATAAATTCTACCATTTTACATTATGGGGGGTAGCGCGCTAAATTCGAATGCAACCCTCCCAGCGCCGAAATCGTATGGGAGAGAATGGACGAGGTAAATGATCGATTGATATGTAGAAGGAGGAATTATTCCATATGGATTGGTAGCCAACTCGTGCACGAAACATACGAGGAGGAAGCAGAGAAAGGCAAGAATATTTTGGGAACGAATATGTTAGCTATATCGAATTATGGCACCTATACTATTCCTACATGACAAAAAACACAGACCAGTAATCTTTTAATGTACATACACATACATACACCACATGAAACAGAAAGACAGTAAATGATCACAACATAAATTCTTGTTTTGGTTTAAAAGAAAAAATTATTGTGAGTTTTGAACAAGGGTTTATTACATAAATCACACAATCAATTTTCTCTTTCGTCGCACAACGTCGCAATAGCCTCCTCTAGGCTGGCGCAGAACTGTACGTTCGTTGTGGACCAGTAGCGTTCAGGAGGAATTACAGTGTCTTTGTAAAATCTCTTACTGATCGCAAATTGTTTTTCCCGTACAAGAGTACATTGCAATGGGAAAAATGTGAACGGAACCTGATTTTCTTCGGAAACAATATTCGATTCCACTACAAAAAATTGCTGATATAATGTCCTGCCACAGAGTGTCAATTGCGATAAATTAGAAGTGAGATTGAAAATTGTATGGGAAATCAAACTTCGAAGTGAGAGTTCTGTCGTTAGTAGTAACCGTGCATTCGGTCAAGTTGCCCGTCGGTTTCGGTAAACACGCAATCAAGAGTATGGTTAGACGACTCTCTATAATGGCGGACTTGAAGAGAATTAATTTTGAGTTGCATACAGAGGAATTCTCTTTAGCTCGCGATTGCGAAAGTAGACGTTTCGAATTAAATAGCTTATCGTAAAGGGCGGAAGATAGCTCATTTACTCCAAATATCACTCGAGACGACATGTATCTATCTCTCCGTATGCGAAAGAAAGCGGTGTTGCACGAACTGTTGATGGCTTGTTACGCACGGCAATCACGCACGTAATAAACGAATTTGTAAGAACTGAAAGCAGAAGAGGTACGTGGTTCACCTGTGCTATATGACACCGCTGAAGTACGTGTTGCTCCCCGCAGATGATAATGTAATATCCGTATTCTATGAATTCGAGACTACCCCCAAGTACCAGGTACACGGACGAGGCAAAGTTCCATGTTGATAACCTCGTCTGCGTGCAGCAGTTCTGTTCTCGTTGCGAGGACGTGGAAAACGCAGACTGCGTTCGATGTGGTAAGAGGAAAGTCTCGTTTTGGGAATTTCCTCTCGGGTGTCTGCAGTCATATAAATATGAAACACGCCTCTGGGCCAATAACTTTGTAGCGATCGCACGCAATACCAAGGTGTTTGACATTCATATGATCTTAAATAGGGCGGTCTTACGAAAACGGTAACCGGACCTGATCATGAATGTGTTAAAGATATTGTGCATGATGATGGAGCACTTGGTCTTTCTGAATTGCGTGTCCTCCCTCCCATGTCCTCTGCGTAAGCTGCCCGAGGCATACGTTCACTCGGCCGTCAAATCGAAGTAACCTCACGTTTATAATACTCAGGAAACCTAAACTAAATAGATCCCATCCCCGACTTCGCGTATTAGGGGGTGCATGAGGTGGGAAGAGATGGATAGTAGGCAGTTTCTCGTGTGGTACGAGGGCCGGAAATCGGCCGAGGATTTCGACAACATGCGCGTGCTCGAAACATATTGTCATAATGACGTTACGGTACTAAGGAAGGCGTGTCGATGGTTTAGGCGGCAGGTTATGCACATAGGGTACATAGAAGTATTTCCCGAGTAAATAAAAATCGCGTCCTCATTCAATAATTTCTTGCGTAAAAATTTTCTAACAACCAACACTACAAATCTAATACCGCCTGGAGGAATAACGTGTAATAACAGGTGTAGTAAGAAGGCATTAATGTGGCTGCAGCATATGGAAGAGACTGAAAAGGTGAAGATAATGCACGGCCGCAACTGTCGCCAGTAATGACCGCCGGAATTAACCCTCTTGATTGTAGATGTTTATTGCCTCGAAACGCTTACAATCTACGACTTCTTTTGTTGCTATTATCACGACCATAGTTGCCAACCGTTCCGTGAAGTCAGCACCTTGATTGGTGATACAAGAGCGTAGCGCTATGAACGACCGATGTCGCGTCTCGAACAGATAATGCCAGCGATATAACTTTTCAAGTTCCAATGGGAATATGAGTTTGACGTTGCAGGTATAGTACAACAGAGACCGCTTTGTACCCGTGATGCTATATACGGATGTCTAATTAAGGCCATGCGATTACACTATAAGGCACGG
>Ga0131853_10005348_pt1 | contig 23138 bp, 17 predicted proteins | sample TergutLab28metaG_FD_92764 | JGI IMG/M metagenome (GOLD analysis project Ga0131853, IMG submission 92764) | Labiotermes labralis P1 segment gut microbial communities from Petit-Saut dam, French Guiana - Lab288 P1 (version 2) (version 2) | ecosystem: Host-associated > Arthropoda: Insects >...
AACAAAAATTACCCACACCCAACACACAGGCAAAAAAATTTTCCACCCGGTTGAGGTATTCCCCACCCCCCCCCCCCCCCCCCCACCAAATACAGTCGAACTCGGTTATGTCATGAAAAGGAATGAATATTTTGTGCCGTTATAAACGAGTGTTGTTGTAACCGAGGAATATGACATTATGATTAACAGTAAGGAATTAATTGGTACCGCAGAATGTATGACACTATAGACGGGGTGTCGCATGAACCGATGTCGTTTTAACCGGGTTCGACTGCATTCCAAATATAAATTTTTATTCCATAAATGTAGTGAGTTCTTCCGTGTGTCGGTTGATGAATATAAGGTGTGGAGTAGGAACATTTATAATGCATCTTTTAAACGTCAAGTAACGGATATTAAATCACTTTACTTCTGAACATGAAGGCCTCTGAATAACTTCTTGTCTTCTGTTTCAGTCCCCCCAACTGGGGGTGCCCAATTGTAGGCAATAAAAGCAAAGAAGCCTGTTTTACAAGACGAAATGAAGATCGGAGAGAAACGTAAAAGATCATCTGTAACCATGGAGACAGACGCACGTAGCAAGATCAATACAGGGAGGGGGGAGACAAGGTGAGGATTCTCTCTGTCTCTCTCTCTCTCTCTATCCGGACAGGAGGCGCCTCTGACGTAATGCATCATATACGAGGAGTATTATCACGGGGGGAAACAATTACAGCCCATGCAAAGACTAAGCGAGTCACATAACAAAACAGTAACACAGGAATGGATTCCTTTCAGGTGCACGTACATTTGTGTGTAACCTGTAATGTAGGAGCTTAATTACAGCAAATTCTTGACACACGAATAGAAATATTTTGATTTCTTGCATTTCAAGAGCAAGTGAAAACTGAAATAAGAATCAACTGTATCCTAACATCGTGTCGGTTGTGGAATTTATGACGTCCCAGATACCTGCTTAATGATTATGCACATATTGTGTCCTTATGCACATACTGTGTCCTTAAAGCTGACTTCTCGTTTGTTTGTTTCTTTGCACGGTTAACTTATCAATTCTGATGAGTGTTACTCAGCCCACGGATACACAAATTTCAGTTAAGCACAACATTTAATGGTGCTATTACGGCTGTAATAGTGAGCCGGGTAGCTCAGTCGGTATAGCGACTAACTACGGGCTGGACGTTCCGGGATCGAACCCCGGTGGGGACGAGATTTTCCGCCCGTCCAGACCGGTCCTGGGATCCACCCAGCCTCCTGTACAAACGGTACTGGGTCTTTCCCGGGCGTAGAGGTGGCCGGGGCGTGGGGCTGACCCCCCACCCCCATCTAGTGCCGAGGTCCTAGAAAGAGCAGAGCTATACCTCTACTTACCCTGAGGGCCTTCGTGGCCTATAAAAAGGGTGAAAACCTATTACGGCTCTAATGGCACTATTAAATGTTGTGTTTGGCCGAAATTTGTATATTCTTTGATAATTAAAAACACAAGGGGATGACTACAATTAAAGTTACTCAGTCCATTCGCAGGATAGCTGTGAATGGAGAACTACAGAGGACGTGGAATGAAACTTACATTAGGCCCATTGTCAAGGAATCTTCTCGACAGACTTCAAAAGAACCATGGAGAACCAACCAATTTCTGAGTGAAATTTCGAAGGTGAGACCTCCAGAATCAAAGTTGGAGTAATTATGTGTCAACGAACTATTGAATTATCAATTAATCCCACACATTAATATAAACCAGAACTGTAATCACCGGTATTAACATTTCTTTGCAGTACGTTTAATTGAACCTGCGTTCCTGTAAAGCGTGAGGGACCAAATATCACACAGATACAGATTAATAGGTACAGTTATCATCAACATAATAATAATAATAGTTGTACTTAGGCTATGGGACAAACGGTCCCGGTAAGGGCGTGGGATTTTTCTCTACCCCAAAAGGGCTAAACTGCTCTGGGGTCCGCCAAACCTCTTATTCAATCGGTACCCGGGGTTCTTTGCGCCACAGTAAAGCAGAAGAGGGGTGACGATGACACCTCACCTCCATCTATCGCCGAAGTTAAGAATGAGTGAGGCTAAACCTCTACTACATTTATATGATTTCTTGGCGTGGACAGGGACAACATTACTTTGATGTTTTGCATCCCGTTGTATTGGGGAAAAAAAGTAATCAACAGAAATGGCCGTCTAACACAATTGTGGTTTTTCATCTATATTAGGGTTGGTCAGCAAACAGCTACATGTTTCGACCGTTCAGACGGTCAACTTCAGGCTGTGATTTCTACAAGAACGTAAATGTGTATGAATGTTGGGACTGAGATCTCAATTTGTATATGAACTTATTTTTAATAAGTCACGTACGGTACAATGAGTTGAAGCAGAGCAGAAGCAAGAAACAGAAAGTTTCAAATATTTGAGAAAGCCGGCGATAAAACAAGACTGCACTTGTGAGGTTATTAAGAGCAGATTTACTTCGGTGATTATGTATGTATGTATATGTATATATATGTATATATATGTATGTATGTATATGATGTATGTATATACGTATGTACCTATATATATGTATATGTATGTATATATTTATGTATTATGTATGTACGTATGTATGGATGTATGTATATATTTATGTATTACGTATGTACGTATGTACCTACGTACGTGTGTACGTAAGTATGGATGTATGTATGTATATATGTATTATGTATGTACATATGTACGGATGTGTGTATGTATGTATGTATGTATGCATGCATGTATGTATGGATGTATATATGTATTATGTATGTACTATGTATTATGTATGTACGTATGTACGGATGTGTGTATGCATGTATATATGTATGGATGTATATACGTATGTATGTATTATGTATATATATTCAGAACCAGTTCAGAATCTTCTGTCCTTCGTTTGACGTTTACAAACAGAAAGACTGAAATATTCACAACCCCAATTTTCCGAACCGTTTTGTAAAGGAAAAACACAATAAAAGATATGTAAATAGAATACTGAAGAGAAAAATTGGGACGACAGAGAACGCAAAATGAAGATGCAAAAATTCGCGTAACGAGTTTCATAACATTTACTCTTCACCAAACACTATTAGGATAATAAAATCAAATCGAACAAGACGGAAGGAGCATGTAGCTCTCATTAGATAGCTCAGAAAATGGTAAAACATTTTGATCCTAAATCGTGAAGTGATCTTGGAATATCTAGGCGTAAAAGGGAAGGCGCTATTCAAGTGAATCTCAAAAGACGCAGTGTGAAATAACGTGAATTTAATTCATATGGCTCAGGATTGCGTATAGTGAGTGCTGGGTATAAAACATCGGATTCCATAAAAAGTAGCGGTGCACAAACCCCGGGCGCCTGGTCGCCGCGGCGATAAATGTTTTACGGTGGCGCCGAATATTTTCAGCTTAGTTTTGCGGCTCGTTCCTTATATACGAAATATGTGTATCGTATAACTCGCACCGAACAGAAAGAGCCACGGACGTTCACAGATCACTCCAGAATTTTGGGTCCTCAAACTTTCTCCACGTCAACTTTCTGGCTCCGAAAATTTCGAGGTGACTCCAAGATATTTGACAAAACTGTGGACCTCTGCGTACAAGGCCGAACGTGCTGAGTACTTCACATTTATCAAAGAACATCGCTCCACAGATTTAATAATAATAATAATGAAAAAAGCCGAAAAACAGAATAAGGTCTAAGATCAAGCATTCCCAAACTCATGGAAAATTAGGGGCTTTGCAATATTTCAGGTTGTATTTCTGTATGCAAATATCAACGGCCGCGTCTCTCCAAAGAGCCGAAAGCACGGCACCAGGATGAGTTATATGACTTTCATGCCCAATAGAGCTTTTATTGCAGGTAAACCCACCTTAAACTAGTTGTTCTGAATGCCGTTGTGCAACCATTAAAAACAGTCAAGGAAGTTAACATTCAAACAAAGATGCTAAACAACACTGTAGCATTATTGAGCAGTTTAACACAACGAAAACAGGGCCTATTTCTACTCGAGATTTAGCCACTACGAACCTCTGCCGAGTTAAACATTTTCTGCATGAAACGTATTTTCCGATTGCTTCAGGCAAAAAATATACACAAATAAAATTATTAAACCTACTCTCTATGCTATCAAATCAGAGCTTAGTACATACAAGATACATTACCTACCACCACTTACGTATCTTAATGCAGTTAGACCCTTCTTGAGAACCAAATAATCGCTCAGGTGATCCACAGATTCCATGCTCTTTATTGTACTGGAAGTTTGTTCTATCATGTTCAGAAAATTCCACCATTGAACACTGTCCTGCGCCAGTCTAATTCAGTCCACAGCGTGCGCCCCCTTTCTTAAGAATCAAATTAAAATCACAGTATTCCAGCGGTTCACAAATCCCGGGCACGAAGACGCCGTGACGACTAAATTTTGAACGGCCGGTGCCTAATATTTGCGGTTCCTCAGTATGGAACTTTCTTTATGTATCTATTCTGGCACCTAGAATTTTGAGGTGGTTAGTAGATTACAGGAAAATATGTCCATCCCTGTGGTTATCCTCACAATTACGATTGTCCCTTTTCAGTATTTGTGACCAAATTTTCAATTATATTCCTTATCTACTTTGTTTCGATAATCCGAACATGTTGTGGGAAGGAACATTTCAAATAACGTAATTACTAAATTTCTACGTCCTCCTGTTACCTTCATGAAAGTAATTTATTGCCAGCTCACGTTATTCCCCTACGGAGACGAAAACCTATCTTCTCATTATCCAACTTACTAATTGTAAGTCGGATTGAATAATTACCTAGCTTACTGACTTACTAGTGGCCACTCAGTTTAACTCATTATCTTGCTTAATAATAATAATCCCTAACAATAAACCGGAAATCATAATCCGTGGTAACAAAAAAGAAACTTGAATGCTAAACGGTTGCAATTCCTGGAGACAGAAATGTGATCAAGAAAGAAGCTTAGAATATTTCAAAATAAAAGGGGCCCATAATAGAAATGCAGCGCATGTGGAATGTGAAAGCAAGAGTGATACCTGTAATAATAGCGGGCACTGGAACCATTTCAAAATCACCCAGACAATACTAGAGCAAACGCACAGGGAAAACACGAAATCAAGGAACTACCATAAAAAAAAAGTTGGCACTTCACACATACTGCGGAAAGTGCTAATGTAAAAGTATAAAACGTGTTTCACGGGGGAAATAACATTGCGTGTAGCACAAACTGTAAATACAGAACAGCTGCAATACTACATACCCTAGAAACAGGGTTTGTTGTAGGTATATAATTGTAAATGCCCTTCTTAAAGTGGGCCGGGTAGCTCAGTCGGTATAGCGACAGACTACGGGCTGGACGGTCCGGGATCGAATACCGGTGGGGACGAGATTTTCCGCCTGTCCAGACCGGACGTGGGGCCCAACCAGCCTCCTGTAAAATGGGTACCGGGTCTTTCCCCGGGGGTAAATTGCGGCCGGGGCGTGCTGCTGACGACTCACCCCCTTCTAGTGCCGCGGTCATGGAAGAGTAGAGCTATACCTCCACCCACCCTCTGGGCCACACCAGGCCTGTAACGGGATCACTTTACCTTTAACTTTCTTAAAGGAATTAAAATGGATAATAATTAAAAAATGCGACCTTCTTCTTCAGTTGGGACTACCTATCGATTAATACCACGTTGTTACGGTGGCAGCCCCCCCCCCCTCTCACCATTTACACGTAATATTTTCAAGCCTTCTAACTTCATAACCACTCTGTCCAAATTTCTACCCAGATCTATAATCATTACAGTATAACTTAATATTTTATACACTACCTCCTCTTTCATTGTCAGCCATTTTTACTTAAAAATCTCATTCTCAATTTTATGGCTTCTGAAGATCTCAACCTTAGATCTAGGAAGTGTGTCATCCCCGTTGTGTTTGTGAAACTTGGAAAATGGTATGTAGTCGAACACAACTGTGTCACATGAGGTGTATTTAATGACTATATAATGAACAATGATCTTAATTTCCCCTAAGACAACCTGAAGATGGCCAGTACAGGCCGAAACATGTAGTTGTCCATCATATAGTCATTAAATACACCTCATGTGACACAGTTGTGTTTGACTACATACCATTTTCCAAGTCAACCTTAGATGTTTGACACCCTCTTCGCCTAAACATAACATTCATCTTCTATTATCCATTTTATACTTCATCACAGTTTCCACATTCCTGCTAACAACCACGCTGTCCCACTTCTTCATGCCCTCCTACAGCATTCCACATAAGGCCCCTTACCCCAAGTACAATTCATATCTCTTTACATTGCCACTGTTTTCATTCACTTTTGTTACCATTTCTCTCATTCAATATCATTACACTTTTCATTTACCTGTTCGTTTTTTCCCCCGTCTTACCGACTACTGTCTGCTTAACGAACTGGACTCATGTGTTAGTGTACTTAACTTGTGCGTCTAAGGACAACGCGATGAGCTTATAGCAGCAGTGACACGAAAATGAAACTCACCTGAAACTCAACTTTGTAAAGGACTTGAAACTTCCGGCGCAGGTCGCAAAGCTTGGTGTAGTTCTTGAGGTCGATCGGCTTGTCAGGAATTGTGGACTTGACGCCATTTTCCTCTGCAAGCAAAGAATAAAAATGATTTTGTAAAAAGCAGGCAACCCAACAAACCAGAACATTTCCTCTTTTGGCGAATATGTCTCCCAGCCGTATCACTTTAACATAATTCCCATAAAAATGACGGAAACCAAGAACAATATAGGGGGTACAGAAACTGATCAACGTGCCACGTTTTCTTCTCCCTAACACTATTGTCTTCCGTTTGTTTCACACTTCTTCAGGATTAGCGTTAATGTGGGTGGAGAAGGCACGTGAAGGTTTGCAACACAGGCTCACAACGAACTAAAAAAATGCTGTGGTTTCATCTCTTACTGTTTAAAATCAGCAATGGTAATAAATGGGGACTACGGTGGCACAGTGTTTAAGGTGCTGTGCTACAATCGGAAGGTCGCTGGTTCGACCCCAGCTGGTGTCATTGGAATTTTTCATTGACATATAATCCTTCCGATAACACTATGGCCCTGGGTTCGACTCAGCCTCTAACAGAAATGAGTACCAGGAGCATTTTCTAGGGATAAAGGCGGCCGGTGCGTAAGGCTGACAAACTACCACCATCCTGTGCCATTGTCAGGAAATCTGTGTACTTTAACTTTCTTGAACCCTCTGGGCCACTCCAGGCCTGTAGCGGGACTGCTTTACCTTTGATGGTAACAAATAGGTTTTTGACAATACATTATAAATTTGTCAGTCAGAACAATGCTTTATATTCATTTACTAAAGTATGCTACACGTTCCGGTCATATTTTGACAAATTTCAGGCGTTAACATACATTATTTAAAGCGAAGGTGGATATGCGTTAAAAATATATTTTGTAATTTTGTGAAATCACCAGTCACGTTTTTAAATTTGTATAATATATTATGCACCGTCAATACACAACATACATCAAACAAGATGCAATAATTACAATTACGTAATATTTGGCTACATGTTTCGGCCGTGACTGGCCATCTTCAGGCCAACTGAGAACAACAATTAAGGTACAGTAAATATAGTACTCAATGGGATTTTATGTTCGCGTAGTTTGGGACAATCTTTCTGGTGAGGCACTGGCGGTTGAAGAATACAGGTCTAGAAAACAGAGATTAACGGCTTTGGGGACCCGTTATGCTGACCACGTGACACCCCTCTATCCGCAAAAGTTGGCACTAACTTCGCCGACCGGCGGCGGCCGCTCTGTCGGTATAGTTCGCGTGCGGACTAAGGCCACGGAGTTATTATTATTATTAGAGGAACTTTATTTATCTGTAAAAATAATTATCAGAATCTTATAAAATTATTCTAGATACAAAGTAAGTGACTAAATTTATGGAACAGAATCCATATAGAAGCGAGGAAAAGAGCAGTCGATATAGCGATTAAGCTACGGATTTGACGGCTGAAGGGGTTTGGTTCTCGACAGGGCAGGAGATTTTCTCTTCTCCAAAGGGTACAGAGAAGCACTTGGGCCCTCAATACGTCTTATTCTGTGAATACCGGGGCTTTTCCCCATGCATAAAGAGACATTCGAATGAAGCCGACCACTCATCTCCATCTAGTGTCGAGGCTAAGAACGCATGGAGCCACGCCTCCATGCCCAGCACCTTGATAGCGTTACTAGTGTCCTTTTATGCAGGTGATACTCACTAGTTTAAGAATTCGTCAGGTTCAGGAACCCGAAATTTCATTTCCTTACTCACAACAGCTCGCTAATCTATTCTAGCCTAAGGCAGATTCAGTTCACACCCTCACACCTTCATTTAAGGTCGATTATAGTACCTATTATCCTTCCGCTCACACCTATCAACTGTGTAAAATTTCCTCATTTCCCTCATGCTCGATAAATGTCCCGCAATCTTATCTTTGTCGATATCATGACCCTTACAATATTTGCTGTTGAGTGTAATTATGCAAAATAATGTGACATGCTATCGAGGATTGATCACGAGACACTGGGATCTCTCCCACCTTCTACAACCTACGAAAAATGAATACTCAAGTCCAAATCAATCAAACACAATCACACACCAAACCTACGTACGCTAAACCAATCTGAAGTTCTTTAAAATAATCCAACAAAGTAACTAAGCACACCAAACAACGCATTCGAAGAGACGTAAGAATTAAAGGTAAATTCCCCCATGTGTTTATTTAACCCTTTAAAGACGAAGCGCAGACTGAATTATTTAAAGACCCAGTTCGTACCGCGCAGTAAATACTTTCCATCTCTGTTATAAAAACCAATCGCTTTATGTTATATGGGGCACACGTTGCTGTTTGTTCTGAGATAAATACAAAACACACAAATACGGTGTAGGCAGAATGTACAATTCTTCAACGTAAATCCACTAAACGCCGAGTTAAATCCCATCTGTCATTTTCTGGCATTATTAGGAGCTCACCATATTTTCCACGTTAGCAGGATAAGGGTTAAACCTGTTGGTGCACGTAAGAATTACGCTTTAAAATGTTAATGAAGCATCAAGCCATATTCTTATATGTTGGTGTTAAGTGGAGGTGAGTTGTCAGCTGCACATCCAGGTCGCTACAACCTCGGAGGACGATCCCAGATACCCATTAGATAGGAGGCTGGCGGCCCCCAGAAGCGCTCTAGAAGCTATAACGAAGAGACAGGTCTCATGTCCCTGAAGGAAACAAAACCGTCGAGCCCGCAGCCTATTCACTGTGCAGAACAGGCTGTCATCGCTGCCTATAATTTAAGTGACCCTTCCTGCACCCTGCAGTACAAAGCAGCACAACCAAAATTTGAACAGACGATAAGGTAAGTCACTCACTAACTTACGCGAATGAAGAATTGAAGAAAGAAATCAGGCCAACAATGGCGTTTACAAACGCAACCTTAGACAAGTGTTGCTAGCTGACGGCCAAACGGAGCAGGTATCCCTCCATTTTAACATCGGACGGCGGAGATGGATATAGATTGGAAAAAGGGATAGCAACAAAGCATTATTATGAATAATATTACCAATACCAGTAATTTTTATTATTATACAGCACCGTCAGAAACCTAAAGTACGAACAGATTCCGCAAAAGCGTCTGCGCAGTATGAATCGAAGGAACATAACACTGTACATACATAAACACACCATCGGCTTTTGCATACAGTAGATGTTCTGAGAACACATGGACAGGTGCACATTGTCTGTGATATGTGTACAACTGGAAATCAGTCCCAATTTGACTGTGCCAAGAACTCATGTGACGTAATTCCACTGCAGTTATTCTATGTAGTCTCAGTCTAGTAGAACGATAGGACTAGATACGTAAATCCTTTAGAGAATTCGACTGAGAAGCGATCGGCCAGAACACTGCTGCGAAGTTCACGTTGCTTTGTGGCGAAGCCCCTCTAGCTATAACAAACAGAACCACGCAGCTCTGTTTTAACGCCGAGAATGAAGGGCTTCGGTATGTTTTGAAAGTGTTCACCATCGCTTTACATCTGACGGCAGTTGCGGCAAATAAAAGGGAGTAAATGAGAGAGATAGAGAGAGAGAGGTAGATAGATAGATAGAGATAGAAAGAGAGACAGAAACTCAGCATTTGCTTATTTCTGCCATTCTCTTACATATATTTTGCTGTAACCACAAACGCAACGTGATATAAAGTGATGGCGAAACCAAAGAGAAATTAAACACACCCACAACATAGTTTTTAACCACGTTACCCTTTTTTAACTTTCCATTTTCTCTCACTTCCCTTCCTTCAAGTCTTTCTTTCTCTTTCCTTTTTTTAGCCTTATTTTTTCTTCATTAATCCATTATACATGTAACATTAAGCATGTTTCTTGCAACGGATTAATTATACAATATTAATACCAACTAACTGCACAAACATTTATTAATAAGGACTTGTTATTTCGTAATAATTTTATGTGCTTCGGCCTATGAAGGACTTCTTTGGGGAAGGAATACACTTTAATATAAATGTTCATATTTTATAATTTTAGCAATAATTTAATTGCTTGGAACTGTAAATTAATTCATTTATATACATCTACGATAACAATCACATTAAAAAGTATTCCTTTGCAACTTAGCTCTCCTTGACGATGGTCGTCTCTGACCAAGACATGTACCAGAAGTATTACGAAATAACGAATCCTTATTCATAAATATTTGTGCAATGAGTTGGTATTTATATTGTATGCCGTCATACAATGTTTGTATCAAATAATTAAATAACAATAACAGTAAGGCTAAAGTGTTCCCGTTACAGGCCCGGTGTGGCCCAGAGGGTGGGTAGAGGTATAGCTCTACTGTTCCATGACCACGGCACTAGAAGGGGGTGAGTGGTCAGCAGCACGCCCCGTCCGCACTTTACCCCCGGGAAAGACCCGGTACCCATTTTACAGGAGGCTGGGTGGACCCCAGGGCCGGTCTGGACGGGCGGATAATCTCGTCCCCACCGGGATTCGATCCCGGACCGTCCAGCCCGTAGTCAGTCGCTATACCGACTGAGCTACCCGACGCACATCAATAACAATATCCAACTTTATTCACCCTTATATGAATGAGAAAGTCTAAAGTAATTCAAGCACCGTCGTCTGTCGAAGTCAATATAAGGATCTTTCTTAACCGTCCGAAGGTTAACTTTGTTCACCTTGATTAAACGTAAAAATTCATTTGCTCTCACAAAACAGACTTTGTATGCATCATACAGAGCAATCGGGTAATGTTTTTAGGGTAATTATCGGTATTGGTTGTGAAAATTATACAAAAACAGATACAATGTGTGGCAAAATGCAGAGTTTCGTGGTGTTACAGTACGTGGTACATACAAATACCACAAATACCACTGGCTTGCAAAAGCTTGAATGCATGCTCTGATCAGACATTCATTGGACCCCCTCCCGATCCATGAGAATCCTGTCCACACTTTTTTTTTTTTGCGTGGCGCTTCGACCCGATTCCAGGTCACGACCTCCCCTTGCGGGACTTTGCAATCACACCCAGGCACACCACACTCGGAAGTACTCCTCTGGACAAGTGATCAGCCCGACGCAGAGGCCTCTACCTGACAACACACAACACTCAAAAGAGACGTACATCCATGCCCCTGGCGGGATTAAAACCCGCAATCCCAGCAAGCGAGCGCCAGCAGACCCACGTCTTAGACCAGTCGGCCACTGGGATCGGCGCCCACACCTACAGCCCGTATTTTTCCAGGACCCATCTATTCTCCATTTACCCCTATTTACCACTGTCGATCTCTTCCGCCGTGGTTCTTCGACCAAGTTTCTGCACGTGTTCCACAACAGCTACATGTTCAGCCCATTCCAATCGTCCTGATTTTATGGCCCTAGTGATACACTACAAAGAGTAAAATTATGAGTTTCTCCTGATGCAGTCTTCTCCAGCGTCCTATTAATTCCTCTCTATTACTTTCGAATATTCGTCTCCCATTATCATTTTCTCAAACATGATCGATCATGTGTTTCTCCCCTTAGGAGAGACAAAATTTCAATTCAGTATAAAAAGCTGTAAAGTTATATTTTCTATATCTTAATCTTGCCTTATAAACACATTATTTAAGAAAATATAGAAGAAAAGAAGCGAGGGGAAGACTAGGAAGAAGATGTAAACAGCTACTGGGTGACCTTAAGAAAAAGAAATTATAAAGGAAATTGAAAAAGGAAGCACTAGGTCGCTCTCTGTGGACAACTGGTTTTGGAAGAGGCTATAGACCTGTCGTAAGACAGCCTACTGAACGAATTAATTAGTCATAATTTGTCAGATAGAGTCTGGATAGCGTAGTCCACGCGATAACTAGGCTATGGCCTGAAAGACTGAGGAATCGTGTTTCTCTTCTACAAAGCATCCAAAGCGGCGCCGGAGTCCAACCAGCCTCCTATTAACTGGGCATCGGGAGCTGCCTCCCAGAGAGTAAAGCAGCCTGGGAGTCAATTTGATCACTTACCTTCACTTAGCGTAAAGTTCAGCAATTCGTGGAGATCTAAAGCCGCTCTCACATACGCCTTATGGAGTGGCGCTTCGTTAAGCAAAACGACAACTTCATCTTTTACAAAATTTTCTGCACTGACGGACGGCAGAAATTCGTTACAAATATTTAACTCTTAATTTAATCATGAATGTAATTTCACCCAATATTGTGCGGGTGAAAAAATCGAGAAGAACGAGATGAACTGGCCATGTGGCGCGTATGGGTGAGGAGAGGGGGGTGTGTAAGGTCTTGTTGGGGAAACCGGAGGGAAAGAGACCACTGGGGAGGCCTAGGCGTAGATGCGTGGATAATATTAGGATGGATCTCCAGGAAGTCGGATGTGGGTATATGGAATGGATTGGGCTGGCCCAGGATAGGGACAGGTGGCGGACGCATGTGAGTGCGGTAATGAACCTTCGGTTTCCGTGAAATGCGGGGAATTTCTTGACTAGCTGCAAACCAGTTAGCTTCTCAAGAAGGACTCTGCACCATGCAGTAAGTAAGTATGTAATTTCGAATCGATATTCTCGGTCCCAGCTTCCACATCATGGGAGAAACAACTGTATTGTACTGTAATCTAGCTATGACACCTGAACGAATACTCGGTGTTCACGCTTACCTTCGCGGTTTCACTTGAAGCGTGTTGTCACGCTACAAAAAGTTTCCAAGATAGAAGTTTTGCTATTAGTTCAGGAATATGCAAAAATTCTCTGCGGAAACAAGGACCTATAAAACCTCCCAAGTTTGTAGTCGAAGGCTGACAACCATTATTCAATTCGGTTAATTCAGAAGTTAGTACTGCGTAGAAGTTCCCAACAGCCGCACCAAACAACGTTACTGACTGACGCTCCGATGATATTAGAGTTGGTGCTCTAAGTGTTCAATTACCCAGAACACATCACAACAACACAGTAAAAACCTGCTGTCTGAATCCAGAACAGCGAAGAGAGAGAACGCTCTATATGACAAGCGGCGTGCAGTATGGTGTAACAGTAGACGTGTATATGCGCATACACGGGTAGGTACATATGTATGAACGTATATATGTATATATGCGTGTATGCATGCATGTATGCATGCATGTATGTATGTATGTATGTATGTATGTATGTATGTATGTATGTGTGTGTGTATGTATATGTGTGTATGTATGTATATTGTGTCTGTGTACATGTGTGTATATGTGTGTATGCATGTATGTTTGTATGTATATCGTGTCTGTGTACATGTGTGTATATGTGTGCATGCATGTATGTATGTATATGTGTGTATGCATGTATGTATGTATATGTGTGTATGTATGTATATTGTGTCTGTGTACATGTGTGTATATGTGTGTATGTATGTATGTATGGTCAGCTTCAGGCCACGGCCGCTTTACCCCGCAGCGAAAGGTCCTGCCTCCCATACCCATGAAATAAGAGACGAGGTGGGCCCCAAAGTCTGGACACTTCAGCTAAGAGAAAAATGCCTCCAGTGCGGGGAATAAATTGTCAATCCTCATTTGCCCAGGCTGAACCTACTCACTCTACTAACTTTGCTAGAGTGGCCCCTTGACTGCCGTTTATAGTTTATTGTAATGAAATTTCAGCTTATTCCGTCTTTCATCAACGCATTTACCGACATCCTGTCCAGGGTAAGGCTTATTAATTTGGATGCATTTAAAAAATGGAAACTAAAACCATTTGCTTTCCGTCTCACAGATGAGCCTCTGGTTTTCACTTTTATTCGTTCTGTAGCTGTAATCTGATGATATCCTTACATGTTTATAACGTTAGATAATCCAATTACATAACGGATATGGTGCATTTTCCTCCCCTCCACACCGTACAGTATACAGTCTGCACACACACCCACACACTCATAATACTGAATACTGCACACCGAATTTCAAATTACATCACTCTGCGAATCCTTCTGAATAATTTCAAAATTCGTAAGCGCGCACGATTATGGAAGAAATATTATGTTCAGGAATAGCGTGTTTCGTAATGAGTTTTGTAAAATTCATAATGCTTAAAGTAAACGTCATGGAAACCCATCCTTAACAAGCATGTTCTCATTCTCATTCATAATTAAGAGCATAGATACACAGCAGATTCCTCGTATTATTGAAATCCCACAGCCTTGTGAATAATAAGCAAAAGGAAGCGCTGGTTTCCTACGCCCATCTTCCGTCTCTGAGGTGTGGGGAATATTCGTAGACATAATACGATGAGGAAGTAGGCTAAGTCCGGACAAACTGCAGTCTCTTCACATTGCTATGGCTTCTGGTGAGATGCCGCATCTCCAAAATGATAACTCCAAGCATTCTAATCTACTTGGCTTAAAGGTATATTCTGACCACACCTTTTAAGATTCCAATAAATCATGACGCCATTTAAATAGAGAACATATTCCGAAGCCAAATGATTTTTAGCTCTCTCTCCGAACATCTGACATGGACTAATAAATTTTACGCTATTTCGTCATCCGTAACCTTACCTACTGACTCCATGAAGTGGGGCCTTCCTTGAATCGTCAGTGGTCTCTGAGCAATTCGACGTACTCCCACGCCCAGCTCACATGGATTCCGACAATCGCCAGGTTCATATGTTCGTAACGGTTACCTATTCTGGGGCGGGTGAACGCAGTCCCCAATATCACATCCCATTTGCAAGCTATTGTACTATTAACATCCCACTTACGCCAAGGTAGTCCAGTTGTATTTCGTTCCGGTTTTCCGACCAAGCTTGGGGCAGTTGTGCCAGCTTCCGTGTCCCATTCGTCCTATGCTACTTGACTTGACCAACCTAATAATATTTTACGCTAAGTACAAATTACGATGTCCATCTTTATGCGATTTTTTCAAGTCCCCTGTTATTTCCCCTCTTTATTCTAACGAAGCCCTTCAAACTTCTTCTCAAATATCTTCAATTTGTAGTTCTCCCTGAGGTGAGAGGATAGGCTTATGTCACCGGAAAATATAGAAATATTTGTCTGGTGGACACAGAAAAAGGAGAGTTGTGTTCGTTCCAAAAATGGGATACAAGGGCAGTAATACGTTTAAAAAGCTGGAAGTTGTGAATCAAGTAAATGACGCCTTCCGTTATCCCTATATGAAAAAGCCAGACCCGGAACCCGTGTTCCCACGCCAAAGATGATGTTATTTCTGTCCGTATAGAAAAGTTCCGGAGAGTCCTGGTGGCAGCGACGTCATTCTGCACCTTGCCAAAAATGTGTCCGAGAGAAGAGCTGACCTAATCCTGGCATGGACCAGCCTGCAGACCGGACTGTCACTAGTACTGTCTGTTGAGTCAGGAATACCAGAACACTGACCTTGTGTGTCGTTTGTTTCTCACGGCGAGTTCTCGTTTGCTGGTTGCTGGAAGGCTGAAGATTCCTGACCTACCTCCCCGGAGCAACCCTTCTTGAGAGTTAATGGCAATTCAATTGGTCAAAAAATTCCCCCATGTTTATTGTGCCCTAAACTTAATCGCCCTCCTCACAAGAGCCCGAAACTAAATCCGCATCCCCAGACCACGATTCTGTAACACAATAAGTGCATGATAAAATGTTTTCGGGTAGAAAGCCGCTTCACGGTGTGAAAGTTGTCCGACTTTTCAGGGACTGAATCTGTCCCCATATTCAGGGTGTTGCTGATGGTTTGGTAGGACACCTAGTTATCAGTTTTGGTTCTACAAAGCCATAAGCAACACCCTGAATATGGGGACGGTGTCACTCCCTGAAATGTCGGGGAACCTTCACAATTTGACGCGGCTGTCTGCCCGAGAACATTTTATGGAATTCTGTGGCCGCGAAAGTTTCAAGACCTATAATAATTATTTTTTTAACTTAGTTGGTTAAGGCGTTGCGTAGCTGGTTAGTTCAATTATTATTTAAAATCGCGGTCGAATTATCGGTAGTAGTTTATAATAAATTTTCTTTTGAATGTTTCTCAAGGTGCGTCTTCACGCAGCAACTAACCCACATGCTCCATTTAATATTTACATCGCTGTTGCACAGGCTGCACATGACAAAAAGGTTCATATTTCATAATTTTCCAACAAGATGCGACTTATTCAGTTTATTACATTTCTGTAGACAGCTCTATATGTTTCGAGTGTTGACACCCATCATCAGGAGCTCGTACAACTCTAAATACGGCTTCTGGTACTGATTAACCGGATCTACTACCATCCGCTCTCGTTGTTGAGTTGGAACTGATTCATGTGTGTCGTACTATCGTAAGATACACATGAATCAGTTCCAACTGAATAAGTCGCATCTTTTTGGAAAATGATTAAATTCAACTCACGATGCACGGACCCATGTATATAAAAAGTCTGTAATTTGACCTGAAGGAAAAGCGGACGGGGTGTAAAACTGATCACCCAGCTCCATTCAGTACTCAGTTTAAGAATGCGTGGAGCCATACCTCTAGTCCCCTATATGCCTTCATGAGTTGTACGTTTATGTTTACCTTTACCCATAAGTCCCAAATCTCAGACAAGTTTAGCACTATAACTGCAACTGTTACGTGTACATAGCAAGACGAATAATGAATTAAACACGCTATACAAAGATCATCCCGATTATAATAAATCGTCAAAACTTAATGGTGATTGATCAAAGTTTATTCTACATATCTACCTAATGTTTTGAGCAATGTAGGCAGGCAGTGCAGTTAGAAACAGTATGTACAACATTCTGAGCAGCACAAATATTTTAACGTCGGCTCCAGGTTTGGGGATCAGCTTGTGTATTCTGTGCTGCAAAGAGATTTCTTTTGATCACTCCTTGAAAAATGCACTGTCAAGTCGGTTCTTTATTAGATAGCGTGGGGCCAGAACTGAATTTTTCCGAGCGAAAGAGCTTGAGATAAAGAAAGAAAAGAGGCAAATGCGGATGTCAGACAACATCCTGGCTGTTAATGAAAAACCGACAATATTAAAAACTTTAAAAAAAAAACGTAAACATTGAGAACGCCTTTCGACTTCGAAAATTTTTGGTACTATTAAAACACTCTGCCATCTGGAATTCTTTTGATTGAAGAAATACTGAAAATAAAACATTTTCTTAATAATATTTTCCTTGATTATCACCGAATCGTTTTTCTTCTCTCTATTTTAAAACATTTATTCAGTTCTATAGCGATGCTGTTTCAACAACACAGTTTACAGCTAACACCATGGAACAGAGCTAAACTTTGGGGGCTAAAAATTGCTCAATCGACGAAGAAATTTACCTAATTTTATGAAAAACAAAAGTGCACTGTATTTTTTTTTCCGGTGAGACATCGCCGTTGTGTTCGATGAATAGTGATACATAAATATATAAAATATACAGTCTAACACAACTCTCAAATAAGAAATTATTATTAAAAGATATACTTCACATCATATTTCACAGCTACACGTTTCCTCCTCTTTTCTATGGAGCCAACTTCAGGCTGAGCTTTTAATAATAATTGCTTATTTGAGAATTGTGTTAGACTGTATATTTTACACATTTATATATCACTGTTCACTACCACGTGGCAAAAAGCCAACCACTTAAATCACGTTGCAAAAAACTAACCACTTAAATCACGTTGCAAAAAGCTAACCACTTAAATCACGTTGCAAAAAGCTAACCACTTAAATCACGTTGCAAAAAGCTAACTACTTAACCCCATCCTGAGACAGTTGAATTTAATCTAAACCTTCTAACCCTCTCCTTTCAGATCCATATTAATACTATCTTTCGTTTATCGCAAACTGTACCATTCTTTTAAGTCCTTCAAATAATTTTGAATAACTTTCACATCTCTCGCATGAAACATACATGTTCCGTCCATTTTGTCCTCACTGGCTTAGCCATCCGTACAATTTGTTAAGAAGAATACAATTTATAGATCCCTTCTTTATTCACTATTCTTACTTCCCTCACCTTAGATTTGTCTTCAGTACTTGTAAGATCTGATACGATGACTTACAGAATAACGCGAAGATGGTGTGGTATTTCAGCACCACAACTTATTCATACATCTCAGCCCCTCTCTTTAAACAACTAGTCAAAGCTTTTCTGGGATTTCATTTCTGCTCGCCTTCCATATAAATACTTAAGATACATATCTTGAGCTGACAACACATGCATCCCATTGACACACTTTATTTCCGAGGTAGAGGTGGGGGGAGACTCTTCTAACAGCTCTGACAAAGCGCATCACTCCTCTCTCCAGGCCGATCGCGTCGAGATTTTAAAAGCATTGCTGTGGAATTTCTTGTGAGGTGGTACCCATATAATATCTACTTGTGTCTTTAGTTTTCTTTCTTTGCCTGGTGTGGTATACTAATCCAGGCAGCTGAATCGTATATTTTGCAAATAATTCAGTATCGACCAATTTTGTTGCAATTAAATGATCATTCTGTGAAAATCTACTACGTGAGAAATAGCTTCTTCTTCTTCTTCCATTGGCACTACAGCCCACTGTGGGCTTTGGCCTGTCGAACAATGTCCGTCCGTTTTTTCCTATCTGCCACCAACTCTCTCCATCTTCTCACTCCCAGCACTTGAAGATCTCTTTCTACTTCCTCTTTCCATCTTTTCCTGGGTCTTCCCGACCTAACCAGCTTATCCTATGCCCTTTTATCCATTTTACTATATACTGAGAAATAGCTAATCTGCATAATTATTTCCCTACAATGCAAAGGTCGAATTATGTGCCTGTCTTTCAGATTTATAATTGTTTCTTGACAGATGAGAAGCACGATGATTACAGTCACCATCCTCCCGGCTGTGGATGATTAAAATCATCCCACACTGGTATTATACTTCTGCGCATTCTCGTGTGTGTGATTGGTATAAAGAGAAGCAAGAATCACTTGTTTTGGGTATAGAAGAGTGCGATCACATCGAATGTCTACTGAACTCTTTGTCCGTACTTGGTGCAATAAGCATCTAAGAACGTGAGAAAACTGTCCGGATATTCGGTAAACCTGACAATTACAGCAAAGAAAAGGTTTATACCAGATCAAGAAGAATAAGTAAGTGATACATGTTTATTAACGTTGGTTAATGAATACAGCAACTTAAAGCAGACTGCCAAAGTATCCCTTTAACACACGTTGACTTATCCAGTGTTAGATTAAAATCAGGAGATAAAATAGCCAGGGGAACAGCCAGGGGCTATGATAAAGCACGCAAATCCATGTAAATCCAAAGTCTGTAGGGAGTACACTTTTACTTGTTTGCCAACCATACGCTTCGATGTTGCAGTGAAGAGGCGTAAGGTAAGGTTCATTGAAGCTTTAACATTTCATGTACTCTACGTACCAACATAAGAGATGTCAAAAGGTCGGCAGGGCTCTGTGAGTCAAGTGAAGGTTTACCTCGACTTCCCATCCATACAACCTAGCCCACGACTGTGGAGCGCAATACTTCAAAATTTCTCTTCGTTAAACGCTTCAAGATTGTATCGCCTTTAAGGTCACAGACGAGCAGCTCGTTCCTTTTAATAATGTATTAGTAAAAGCTGATGCCTGCACATGCATGGTTCATGAGGTCGTGAAGTTTAACTGCTGCGTGAATTTGTTATAAAGCAAGAACGTCTCTCAGTAAACACCGTATGTGGGCGACACGCTGGACGCTTATGTTTCACCGCGGTGACGTATACTGTATATCTAGACACACCCAACTCTGTTGTGATTATAACAAGTATCCATGACACGAGCATTAAGCCAAATAACGTGAGATGGTTGAGAGAAGTAGCATGCATGGGAAAGTTGACAATTACGTATATACAGACCCTGAAGAGAAGATCACTTGCTAGACCCAGGTGGGGATGGAATGGTAATATTAAAATGGATCTTATAGAAATGGTTTATAGCGCGTCGAATGGAATCAACTGCTTGTAAAAAGTTCCAGTAGCGGAAAATTGTAAACCTGGTAATAAACCACTAGCTTCCAATAATTACGTAAAATGTCCTGAGCACATTAATGTTTAGATGTTCATGTGCCAACTAGTATAGTGTTAGTTTGTAGTTAGCTACGTCTCACTAGGAGGAAATCTTATTTTAATAGTCCTTAAGTGGTACAGGCCTATGCTTAAAGGAATTCAACGACGACAATAATGCATGTTTTTATATGCCTGCACTTTTAATCTGCATCTGTGTCAGTATGTCGTGCTGTACAGTATCCGCAGGTAAAATGACTGGTGACGTACAAAATGAAAATAACTCATGAGGAAGCACCAGTAACCTGAGTTACTATCCTCCTACTTCGCCAGAAGGGCCGAGAAAATCACAAGAGAACTCAGACAGTAGTCTGAGTTCCGGCAGAGATTTGAAGAGGACACGCCAGGCCAGAAGGGTTAACGATATAGCAAACAATCGGTAATGTAATAAAATAATAGTTCTGACAATTTTACAGACATCCAATTGGACAAAATGCTATTGTTGCGGTATGCATACACATTAAACTGCGAAACTGTCCAATTGTGCAGCCTGATGTACAGCCCTTTGGACGGTAAGGTGGTTGATAACAATTCTACACTTCAACAACAAACGTTTCTACAATTTATTCCTCAAATATAATCAGGGTGATAACAATAAGAAGGTAGGGTGGGCGGAGAATGTGACATGCAAGTGACAGAAGTCATAAATATATATAGAGTTTCCGTCCGAAGATCAGAGGAGAAAAGATTATTTCGAACAAGTTACGGTAGATGGAAGAAAAATATTAGAATAGACATGAGATAATTAGAGAAAGATGGGTTTGATTCATCCGGCATACGACATGGTTTAGCAGAGGGCTCTAATGAATGCGGTAATGGGCCTTCGCTGTCAACACCAAGACAGGCAATGTACATATAACGTAACACTGAGCTGCATTCGTGCAACCATTGTTGCAGTGGAACAGCCATAAGTATTACATATTCTGAATGTGTATTTGTGCCCTTAGTTCTCCAGCATGCAATGCGCGTGCTCGATATTGTTGTCCGTGGCATGCCCGATTATACAATATTTTTGCACATTATCTCATAAAGGGCAAGATTTTCCAGTATATATATATATAAAACATAAAATATGTGTTCTGGTTTTCTCTACAAATTTTGACTGAAACATTTCTCATTTTAAGAAGAATTCAGTGAGGTATGATCACAAATGCACACAGGTTTTCGTGTAAAGTGTCCGTTATTCTTGTCCGACTTAATGAAACTTGAATTTTCTCTACAGATTTTCGAAAAATGCTCAAACTTCATGTAAATCCGTCCAGCGGGAGCCGAGTTGTTCTATGCGGACAGACGGACAGACATGACGAAGCTAAAAGCCACTTTTCGCAATTTTGTGGAACGGGCCTAAAAAGTGGCGAATGTGGCGTGTAGCTAAGCGGCTACCGGCTCTTGAAAGATTATGTTAGGTACAGTAAATTAACCTCCTAAACGAAATTTGGAAAACGAAATTTCGACAGAAAAATACGGAACGTAATAAGCCATAAGATAAGCAGCCTAATCTTGTCATGATATTGTTACGATTAACGAACCAGATTGTACGGAGGCTTTTTGATGTTTTGCTGACCGTGCATCTCAGTATAATCTTAGTAATTAACCAACATAATGCACAAAATCTTGTTTTATCATAAGTTTATTATATGCATCTACATGTTTCAAGCACTGTTGTGCTCATCATCAGGAGGTCAAAATTGTATTATACAGCATCATCACACCTGTAGGTGGCCGTCCGGTGCACAATTTATCCTCTCTCAACCTGTGCACGGGACGGCCACCTACAGGTGTGATGTATAATACAATTTTGACCTCCTGATGATGATGAGTACATAATGCTCGAAACATGTAGAGGCATATAATAAACTTATTATAAAACAAGATTTTGTGCATTAAGTTCGTTAATTACTAAGATTGTATGGAGGCTGTAGATGTGTCCCGTACCAGGTTCGGGAAATCATGTCGCACGTGTCGGTGTTGCACATTGCTGTCGGCTGTACGTGTACACTGTCGAAGTTCGCCTTCTGACAACACACTGTCGCCGTCAGCTGAGTTATGATTAATGAACACATGTGACGGAAAGGTGAAGTTCTGACCCCGTCAAGAGACCACAAAGAGACACGTGTCACACCGCTAATTGTGTCTTCGTCTGTCACTGATTACCATAGTGCGGGAACGCACAAAACACCACCACCAACACCACCAGTGCTGGCTTGAACCAGGACGACTTTCACGCGTATGTTGTACGTCGCGTCACATGGAAAAGATAATTTAAAATGATGCGGAAGAATGCTCTCTTAACCTGCTTCAAGATAAGGTAATTTACACAGGGAGTTCAGAAATAATTTGGACAGGGACTGGCGTTTCAGCGAATAACAAGATGTCAGATCGCGCGACTTATCATTGGACAGTGTAGTATCAGTACAGCATTCCGTCACCAAATGGCACTAGTTGTGTTATGCCTGTGAAAGACTGCTGTATTATTGCCAAGTCTAGTGGACGAAAAAGATGGACAAGAGTCACAAAGTGGAAGGCTGTTGTCTTGGCCAGAGATGTTCCAGGGGGTTTCTGTGGCAAGAA
>Ga0131853_10005351_pt1 | contig 23133 bp, 23 predicted proteins | sample TergutLab28metaG_FD_92764 | JGI IMG/M metagenome (GOLD analysis project Ga0131853, IMG submission 92764) | Labiotermes labralis P1 segment gut microbial communities from Petit-Saut dam, French Guiana - Lab288 P1 (version 2) (version 2) | ecosystem: Host-associated > Arthropoda: Insects >...
CAAAACCACGGAGGGAAGAATTAAACCACGGAGAACACGGAGTTACACGGAGGGAAAAGACATCTTTTGGGGTGTCTTTCGTTGTTTTATCCGAAATTGGGAGCCGTTTTCCCAAATATTCGCGCATTATCCATGGAGCGCTTTCAAGTTTGGCAACACAAAAAGCTAAACGCTGTTGCCCTGACAAAGTCGGATTGGACCTATTCACTCTCTCGCAAATATATTATAATCAGGTAGGTAATTATGGAATTCAAGGAATTTACACTTCACCCCGACCTTCAACGGGGGATCGCCGAAATGGGCTACGTCAACTGTATGCCCGTTCAGGAACAGGTGCTGACGCATGCCTTCGGCGGGCAGGATCTGTACGTACAGTCCCAGACCGGGACGGGGAAAACCGCGGCTTTTCTGGTCGTGATCTTTCAAAGGTTGCTTTCCGAGGAGTTTCTTGCCGGTAAGAAAGCGTTGATCATGGCGCCGACCAGGGAACTGGCCGTCCAGATCGAGGAAGAGGCCAAGATGCTGGCCCGGTACCTGCCCTTCAAGGTGGGCAGCTTCTACGGCGGGGTCGGATATGCCGGGCAGGAACGGCTTTTGCGGGACAACGTTACCATCATGGTGGGAACGCCGGGCCGGGTTCTGGACCTGAACGGCTCCGGCAAGATGAACCTCATGGAAATCGCCTTCCTCGTCCTGGACGAGGCCGACCGCATGTTCGACATGGGCTTTTACCCCGACCTCCGCAAGCTGCTCAAGGTCGTGCCGGCCACCGACCGCAGGCAGACGATGCTCTTCAGCGCGACGCTGAACTCCTGGGTCAAGAACCTCGCCTGGGAATACACCAAAACTCCCTTCGAGATCGAGATCGAGCCGGAAACCGTTACCGTCGAGGAAATCGACCAGGTGTTGTACCATGTCAGGTCAGAAGAAAAGATGAAGGTACTTCTGGGGATTCTCCAGAAGGAGCAGCCGGAAAGCGCCATCATTTTCTGCAATACCAAGCGGTACACCGAAATCATCGCAAAACGGCTTCGGATGAACGGCTTCGACTGCGAATTCATCATCGGCGACCTGCCCCAAGTCAAACGGCTGAAGGTGATCGAGGACCTCAAGGCCGGCAAGATACGGTTCCTCGTGGCCACCGACGTCGCGGCCCGTGGGCTGGACATCGAGGCGTTGGCCATGGTGGTCAACTACGACCTGCCCAACGAGGCCGAGAACTACGTCCACCGGATCGGCAGAACGGCAAGGGCCGGCAAAACCGGCCGGGCGATCACCCTGGCCAGCGAGCAGGACGTGTACGAGCTTCCTGCCATCGAACGTTACATCGGGAAAAAAATCCCGTCGGAGATTGCCGGCGGGGAATACCATGGCGAGGATGCCAGCGAAGGCCGGCGCGTCCAGACCGACTTCTACGATGATCGTCCGGGATCGGGACGCTCAAGGGACAGGGAACGGGAACCCAGGTCGGGCCGACGAGGTGAAGGACGGCGGGACGAGGGCCGAAATGCCGGCAGACAAGGCGAAGGCCGCAGGCCGAGCAAGGATCGCAGGCCGAGCGAGGATCGCAGGGCGACCGGCGAACGCAGGGATGAGGGCGGCCGGGATTCGGGCCGGCGAAGGTCCGGCAACAGGAACGGGACCCGAGACGGACAGGGAACGCTTCCGGGCAGTGCGGGAACGAATCCCCCGGTGCGGAACAAGCGGGATGGAACGCCGCTTTCGGAATCGCAGGATCTGTCCGCACTCAGTTTCGAACAGCGGATGAGTCTGTATAAGGAAAAGTATGCCGACGGAAAGCCGGGCGGCGAGGGGGAAAAGGCCGTTTCCGGCAAGGGCAGACGCTCCGGCGGGGGAAACGGACAGCGGGACAGGGCTTCGGCCGAAGGCAATTCCGGGCGAAACGGTTCGGGCCGCAGGGGAAAGAGGTCAGGGCGAAGGCCGGAGACCGGAAAGGATCAGGCCCGCAGACAAGACGGCAAGACGGGGAATCGGCCTTCCGGTTCGGGCAATGGAACCAAGACCGAAGCGAAGAAAGGCTTTTTCTCCAAGCTCTTCGGGATGTTCAAGAAGGATTAAGCGGGTTTAATCCGTGGAGGTACCGTGTACGACCTGGGCATCGATAATGTGATTATCGTTTCGGGCAATTTCGACTGGCGGCCCTTTGTCGGTTCGGTCTGCGTTCGGGACGGACGGATTACCGAAGTGCGCCGGACGGGAATTGCCGAGGGCGATTGCCGGGAACGGATCGACGGTAAGGGTAAAATCCTCATGCCGGGCCTGTTCAACTGCCATTGCCATGGGGATATGACCCTGGCACGGGGCTTCGGCGACGACCTTACCCTGGCGGAACAGATTGCCGCTTTCGGTCCGCACAACTGGTTTCGGGACTTCATCACCGACGAGGACCGGTACTACGCCCGACAACTGACCTACTGCGAGGCCCTTCTTGGCGGTTGTACCTTCATCTGCGAAAACATGTACTGGGGACTCGGGGAACGTTCGGTTCAGGCGATGACGGAGATCGGGATACGGGGAGCCTTGGTCGAGGACATACGCACGGATTTCGCCGACCGGGATTCGCTGCTTTCGGATAAGGCACTAAAGGAATTTGCCGAGGGCTGTCGCCGGGCCGGACTTGTGCCGGTTATCGGGCTGCCTGCGGAAGAGGACTGGGAAGCCGAATCCCTGCGGCGGATGTTCGACCGGCTTGCCGACATCGATACCCTGCAGACCATGCACCTGGCCGAAAACCTGTGGCGGAAGGAAATCGTCCTGAACAAGTTCGACCGGCGGCCGGTGGAATTCCTTTCCAAAAACGGCTTTCTCCACGACCGGTTGATCGCATCCCACGTGGTTTTTGTCGACGGTGACGAGATAGGGATGCTTGCCGAGGACGGCGTCAAGGTGGCCAACACGCCGGTGTCCGAAATGAAGATCGCCGACGGTATCGCCCCGATTCAGGAGATGCTCCGCCGGGGGATTCCCGTGGGGCTGGGAACGGACGGTGCGATGTGGAACAACAGCAACGACATCCTTGCGGAGATAAAAGAAATGTCGCTGCTGCACACGGTGAACGGCGGGATTCGGAGCCTGTCGAAAAAGGCACTCCTGGACATGGCCACGATCAAGGGGGCGGAACTCTTCGGCCTGCAGGACCGGACCGGCAGCATCCGGGAAGGTTTTCGGGCCGACTTCATCCTGATCGACGGGAACAAGCCCCACCTTCAGCCCCTGGTACTCGGCGAAAACGAGAACATCTGTTCGGCCCTCGTGTACGGGGCTTCGGCCGGGGACGTAAGCGACGTCTTCATAGAGGGAAAGCATCTGGTCAGGGAAGGGATCATTGCAAATGTGGATATTTCGGTTATAGTGGAAAGAGTCCGAGAAACGACGGAACGGATAGCGGGCAAGGTCCGCCACCCTGACGGTCGACAGCATCAAAGGAGCGTTACTTGAGGATAACCGTAAAAGCACGTTACGCCCTGAGGGCGGCACTCGCACTCGCACGGATGGAAAAAGAATACAAGCTGGTCCCGATCAGCAAACTCTCGACCGCGGAAGACATTTCCACGGGCTTTCTGGAACAGATATTCTACAACCTGAAGAAAGCCGGCATCGTCCGCTCGACCCGCGGCCCCAACGGCGGCTTCAGCTTTGTCCAGCCGCACGAATCGATCACCGTGTATGACATACTCAACGCCGCCGGCGAGGAAATGGTCCTCATCCCCTGCGTGGACGACAACGTCAAGGTGGATTGCGTACGCGGCGATATCTGCATCAGCCACAAGGTATTCGAACCCATCAACCGCATGGTCGGCGACTACCTCAAGAACATCACCGTCGCAAACCTGCTTGAGGACTTCAACGGTCCTTCATTCCTCCTATGACGGATGCGGTCGGGCAGGATTGATTTTCCCGAGGCGGATTTTATCTTATAATTGACGCCCTAGCCAAAAAAACACTACAATCATCTTGTTGGGCAGGTCCCAAAATTTTCCGGATAAGAGGTGCAACGATGAAGATTACGTTTCAGGGGAATCCCCTAACGCTTGAAGGCGAGCAGGTAAAGGTGAAGGACAGTCTGAAGGCTTTTGGGGTGGCAAAAAACGACTTGTCCCCGCTCTGGCTTGCCGACACGAAAGGCGTGCGGATTTTCCTTGCGGTTCCGTCCTTGGATACGCCGGTGTGCGATACCGAAGTTCGGAAGTTTAATCAAAAGGCTTCGGAGCTCAAAAATGTTACCGTGTATGCGGTTTCGATGGACCTGCCGTTTGCGCAGGCCCGTTGGTGCGCCGGAGCCGGAATCGCCAATGTCGTTTCGGTTTCCGATTACAAGGATCACAGTTTTGCGAAGGCGACCGGAACCTTCATCAAGGAACTCGGCCTGCTGACCCGCGCCGCTTTCGTGGTAAATTCGGCCGGCTCCGTGGTGTATGCCGAGTACCTTGAGGAAATCACCCAAGAACCGAACTACGACGCAATTCTTGCGGCGGCAAAAAGCGCTACCTGAGAAAGGTCCAATCTGCCCTCGGCAGGTTGGACCCGACCTTCAGCCGTTATTACCCAACAATCCCCACACTTTTCCCGACACGGCAAACTGATTTTCCTTGGTGCGGAGGACGGCGATGCCTTCGTTGCCGGCGGCTTCGAGCATGTCGTCTGGCAGGGGACGGGAATTGCAGATGATGATGACGGAAAGGTCCATCAGGGTGGCGACCGCGACGGTGTTTTTGTGTGCCTGGATGGTGATGAGGGCACCGCCGTCCTTGGCATGGGCCATCACGTCGGAAAGCAGGTCGGAGGTGTAGGCGGCGGAAATTTCGACGTCCTCGAAGCGGTCGTGGCAGACCTCGGCATCGAGCTTTTCGGCAAGTTCGCGTATCGTCATAATTCCCCCTTTGCGGTTTCGGTTATTCGGCCTTTGGCGAGTTGAACAGTACCACGCACTTTACCGTGGTGCCTTCCCCCAAAACCGAGCGTATCGAGAATTCGTCGGAGACTCGTTTGGTGTTGGCAAGGCCCATGCCGGCACCGAAGCCCAGCGAGCGGACATAATCGCTGGCCGTGGACCAGCCTTCCTGCAATGCCTGGTTGACATCGGCAATACCCGGCCCGGAATCCTCGGCCGTCAGACTTACCCTGTCCGGAAGGATGCTGCACCTTAGGCTGCCGCCGTTGGAATGGGCCACGAGGTTTATCTCCAGCTCGTAACTGGCAATGGCAACCCGCCTTACCATGGCGGCATCGAGATTACGGATCTTGAGGGCTTTCTTAATTTCGGTGGAGGCATGGCCTGCTACCTCGAAATCGTAGTGGGCCACGGCGAATTCCATCTCGGAAAATGCGACTACGTTCGGCGACGGCCTGTCCTTCCGCTGACTCTTCTCCAGTTTGAGAATCTCCCGGTTCATCTCCACCAGCAGCGACCGCACAACGTCGATCGCGCTGATAATCCCCACGAGTTCATGGTTCTTGTTCAGCACCGGATAACGACCGTAGCGGTACTTGTTGAAATCGGAAACGGCAAACGAGATCGGCATGTCGTCCCGTAGGACCACCAGGTTGCGGGACATCCGATCCCTGGCCGGGCAGTCGATAAGTCCGCCGTCCAGGGCACCGATCACGTCATTGATGGAAACCATCCCCACGAGCCGATTGTCCTCCACGATGGGAATCCCGGTAATCTGGTTCTCCCGCATGACCACCTGCAGGTGCCGGAGGCTCTGATCCGGGCTTCCGGTGATCACCGCCTGCGTCATAACATCCTTAATCTTCAGTCGATGGATGAGTTCCAGCACCACCGAGGGGGAATCGTCCGCATTAATGGGAATGTCCGATTTGTCGGGAGAGTTTTCGCCGTCCTGAGCCATTTTCTACCTTCCTTTAAGGATATGTTGCTCGATGATCCGGGCAACACCGTCCTCGTCATTGCTCCAGTCGGTAACCAGATCGGCAACCGCCTTTGTCCGTTCGTTGCCGTTGCACATGGCGATGCCGAGTCCGGCCCAACGCAGCATCGCATCGTCGTTCGGGGAATCCCCGATTGCAATGATCTGTTCCCGCCCGATGCCGAGCAGCCCGGCCACCGTCGCAAGTGCCGTACCCTTGTCCGTATTCGCAGGAAGCAGTTCCAGATAGTAGGGCTTGCTGGTGAAAAGGGTAAGCTGCCCGCCGAGGTATGCCCGCAGAAGATTTTCCAGCGGGGCAAGGAGAACCGGATCGCCCGGAACGAGCAGCTTGTGGCAGCCGGCGGCAACCATGGAACGAAAGTCGGCGGGCACCACCTGCTGCATCCCGGTAAGCCGCTTGGCGTACTCGGAGAATTCGTTGTGGCGGGAAACGTACATCGTGTCGCCCTCGTACATCTGTACGGGAAAGTCCTCGGCATCCACCAGGTCGAAAGCGGCAAGTGCGGCGGCGACATCGAGCTTGATCTCGTGAACCACCTTGCCGGAAAGCGTTTCCTGTATCAACGCCCCGTTATTGGAGATAAGGTAGCCGCTCCGCCGGTACAGGCCCAGCGACCTGACGAACGCCTCCATCGAAACCGGCACCCGCCCGGAAGCCGGCACCACCGTTACCCCGGCCTCCTCCGCCTTCCTGATGGCGGCCTTCGTCCGTCCCGAAATGGTCAAATCCGACCTAAGAAGCGTGTCATCCAAATCAACGGCCAGAAGTTTTATGTCGCCCATCATTCAATGTTACTTCCAAACCCCCGTCATTTCAAGCGTTTTGTGAAGAAACTCTGACTACGGGAAAAATACTCTCAAAAACAAGAATAATCGTTGACATCGGCATGTTTGGGTTGTATAGTTATTGATTATTGCTTTTCATTCGGCAAAAGATATTGCCGACAGGAGGTAAATGTGAAAAAACTTGACAAATTGGCATTGGCGCTGTCGATGCTGGTTATCCTTGGTTTCGTCTCGTGTCAAAGCACCCCGGGAACCTCAACCTTGGATACGACCAAGTACGAGAATATCGTGTCGATTGCGGTTGATGCGGTAAACAGCAACGATACCGATGCGCTGCTCAAACATTTTTCGCGGCAGTTCAATTTTTTTGGGATAGGCGGACATGTTGGAAGGATTGCCGCGGAGGGTCTGTACCAAAGGATCGATGACCGCATCTTGACGTACAATCTTGTCAATGTCGAAAGGGACACAAAGAGGAAGCTGGTTACCCTGACCTATGAGGTTGAATGGGCAAGCGGACCGAAGGAAGCCGATTTTGTGTTTGAAACCCCGTCCGGCATGCTGCTCACGCTGACTCTCGTCCCATCCAAAATGGAAACGATAGAGTTCGAAGCCGAGGTTGAACGGTAACCTTTGTTCCGCAAAGCTCCAAGGTCCGATTTCCTACGGAGATTGGACCACGGTTCCGTCGGCATGTCCGACAAAGACCGCCGGCGGCCTGAGGGTGAAAAAGCCGTTTTCGACGATGCCGGGGATGCGGTTGAGTTCGGATTCCATGAGGCGGGGATCGACCGGGACGGCAAAAAGGATGTCCAGAATGAGGTTGCCATGTTCGGTGATTACCGGGCCGACCTTGCGTTTGGCCTCCCGCAGGACGGCCTTTCCTCCCAGGGCCTGGATTGCCAGGGTTGCCGTAAGCCTTGCCTCGGGGATCACCTCGACCGGAACCGGGAAGGCGGTTCCCATGTGGGCGACCAGCTTGCCCTCGTCAATGACAACGGCGAAAGCCCGGCTCGCATAGGCGGCTATCTTTTCGACCAGGAGGGCCGCACCGCCGCCCTTGATTAGGTTGCCGGCGGGATCCACCTCGTCGGCACCGTCGATGGCAAGATCGAGGCTGCCGGAAAGGACTTTCGAGTTAAGGCCGTACACCGGAATGCCCAGCCTTTCGCACTCGATTTCGGTCTGCATGCTCGTGGCGAAGGCGGCTATGTCGGTCAATCGTCCGGAAGTCAGCAGCTCGCCGATCCTCCGCACGGCATGGATCGCCGTGGAACCGGTTCCCAGGCCCAGCTTCATACCGCTTTTTACCAGTGCGTCCACCGCCGCCCGACCGGCCGCGGCTTTCATCCCCGCCTCATCCATGGCTATTCGTCCCCTATCTTTATTTTTGACATCAGGTGGTCGGGAAAATCCCCGCCCATGAACTGCATATACTCGTACCTTGCCTGCCGCATGAACATATCCCGCCCGCCCAGCACGGCACAGCCTGCGTCCATGGCTCGTTTCATCAGGGGCGTTACCTCGGGCCGGTATAGCAGATCCATCAGCACTTCCTGCCCGGAGAACCGGTAGTGCAAGATCGGATCCCGTGAGCCGCCGCCCTCTTCGCCGACTCCGGTAGCCTGGACGATGATGTCCCGGTACCTGTCCATCATCCCGATTCCCCGACTGTCCAGGCCGCCCGAGACGAAGCGATACTGACGGGCAAGATCGTGGGCCTTGTGTTCCGTGCGGTTAAGGACGAGGACCTTGGCCCGCAGACGGAAAAGTTCCCTCGCAATGGCCTTCGCCGCCGCACCGGCCCCGAGCAGCGTTACCCGAACGCCCCGCAGATGTTGCCGGCGGACAAAGGCAAGCAACGACTCGGAGAAGGCGGCTCCTTCGGTATTCCCGGCCAGCCAGCTTCCCCCGTTCCGGGTAATGACATTGCTGGCTCCGATTTGGGTAACATCCTCCGACTGGCTACCCAGCGAGTCCAAGACCAGGCCTTTGTAGGGAGCCAACACGGAAAACCCCTCGACCCCAAGTTCCCCGGCGATGGCAAGGCAGGCGGCCATCGAATCGGTAGGAAAGGGAACGTAGACGGCATCGAGGTTCTCATGCTTGAACAGGAAGTTGAAGAAGCGGGAACTGTGGCGATGGTCAATGTCGAACCCGGCCAACCCGAATATTCTCGTTTTCGGGCCTATGTTGCGAAAACCGTACAGTTCGACCAGGGTCTTCGCGTCCAGGTGCCCGAAAACCTCGGTATCTTCCTTCATGGGAAAGGTGATGCTCATGGCGGAACCGAACTGTCGGGCAAGGATGCGGCTACAAATGCCGTAAGATCCCATTGCGGCGATTATCTTTTCCCGATTTTGGTAGGTTTTGCCCAGACGAAGCAGGCCGAGCACGTCCCAGGACGATTTTGCCGTCAGGCTTATCTTGACGATGTCGTCCCCGTGGTCGAATGTCGGCCGCAATCTTTCGGTAAGGTCCGGTTCGTCCCCATAGATTCCGTGAAATGAGCGGATTATCCTCGTGCCAAAACTGCGGGCCGCCTCCTCGATGCTGGGAACGTTGAAATCTTCCTCCAGATCTATGTAGGCGAAGTTCTTCCGACGGTCCAGGTCGGCGTATGCAAGCCCACGGGCCATCAGGTTGATCCTCGAACCCTCGCCGGAAACGAAATGCCCGCCGTCCGCTTTCCGTCGTATGCTCAATATGACAGGAAGGCCGGCGATCTCCGGAAACCTTCTTATCATAAGCCGTTCGTTGGGATCAAGGCAGTCGACCCGCAATTCGGCGACATCGACGTACTTACGATACTTTTCGAGGATATCCAGGTTGCGGGCCAGGGTCCGTGCCGTCAGGGAAATGCATATCTTGGACAAACGTACCTCCGGTTAATTCCTCATGCGGGGGGCCAAGCCCCCCTTCACTCCAAAGCCTACGGCTTTTCCGTTACCCCCCGAGCGGGGTTCCACCCCGCAACGCCCCGCATTATCGGTAGGGCGCAAATCTCCTTAGCTCATTCACCCAGGTGGATGAGCATCCCTGCCGACACAAGTTCTCACGGCGATCGCCGTGTCCAGCATGTAATGATCCTGCGGTACCGACCTGACCTTGCCTTCCGGAACGCTCAGGTCCACCGAGTCGATCTTCCCGTCGATCAAGGCGACCATCCGCCCGTAACGGCCTGCGGCAAGCAAGTCGGCGGCCGCGGTTCCCAGGCTGGTTGCCAGAACCCGGTCGGATGCGCTGGGAATCCCGCCCCGTTGGACATAGCCGAGAACCGTGGCCCTGGTTTCCATGCCGGTCTCCTCGTGAATCTCCCGCGCGACCCGATACCCTACTGAAGGTCCGTTCTCGCTCCGGTACTTTTTCCGTTCGCGCTTGTCCATAGCATCTTCCCGCAAGGAAAGGGCTCCTTCGGCAACCACCACGATGGAAAACGTTTTGCCGGATTGCGTCCGCTGCTGCAGGTGCCGGCCTATGGCCTTGATGTCGTAGGGAATTTCCGGGATAAGGATGATGTCGCCGCCGCCCGCGACCCCGGCGTACAGGGCAAGCCAGCCGGCCTTGTTCCCCATCAGCTCGATCACCATCACCCGATTGTGGCTTTCCGCCGTGGAATGCAGCCGGTCGATGGCCTCGGTGCAGATGGCCAGCGCCGAATGAAAGCCGAAAGTCTGGTCCGTGCCCACGATGTCGTTGTCTATGGTTTTCGGCAGGCCGATGATGTTCAGCCCTTCCCGTGCAAAACGGTAACCGGTAGTGTTGGTCCCGTTCCCGCCGAGGATGACCAGGCAGTCCAGTCCCAGCTTGGCGTAAGTCCGCTTTACCGCCTCGACCTTCTCCCCGACAATCTCCTCCGAGTGCCCGATCTCCGACTTGAACGGTTTCTCCCGGCTCGTCCCCAGAATCGTCCCGCCCAGAGTCAGTATCCCCGAAAAGTCCTCCCGCCGCAGTTCCCGAACGTTCTCCTCGATAACCCCCCGGAACCCGTCGGAAATCCCCACGATGCTCATCCCGTAGCGGTCCTCCGCCGCCCGGCACACTCCCCGAATCGCCGTGTTCAGTCCCGGGCAATCCCCGCCCGCGGTCAGTATCCCGAACCGCCCGGTCCTGCTGCTGCGTTTTACCATACTGTCGTTATACACTGGCCGCCCGGAGCTGACAAGGGTAAAACCGATAGGGTAACACCTGATGATTTGCAATCCCACTCCAAATCCTAGTAAATGAACAGATCCCGCCGATTATGGTACAGTAACCTGTTCCGTAAGTATGTTTCGGGAGGACGTCAATGAAAAAGGCTTTTACGGTTGCGGTAATTTGGCTGGCGGTTTCCGGAGTCGGAACCGGAGCTTCGGCTTTGTCGCCGACCTCGGCTTCAGCCTGTAAGGGCCGGAAGCCGATTGGAGATGGAGAATTCCCGGCTCCCGGTTGAGGGATGGGGATTCTCCAGAACATCGATTGAAGGAAAAACACAAAATAAGCAATTCTCAGTTTAACCTTCGGGTATTCCACAGATTGAAACTCCGTGTAACTCCGCGGTTGATTCTTCTTCCAAATTGAAGATTTTTAACCACGGAGGGCACGGAGTTACACGGAGGGAAGATGAATTTCCCTACCGAGCATACCGATATCTTGAAACTGAGAATTGCTGACACAAAATGAGGAGGGATTGACTAACGTTCAACCCACTCATATTGAATGTTCTTTCCATCAAAGAGCACTTCGACCGAGAGCCTAATATCCTTAAGCCCCGTACCTTGCCCTATCGTCATCAGGCCAGTGTATTCCGTTTTGCTCTTTTTAACCAGCCTCAGTTCCTCCTTTACCTCAAATTTAAGTCCCCAGGGGTTGTTGCTTGTGTACCTCTGAAAAATCCCCTCTTGGACCTGTTTCGCAAGGCTTTCAGTAGAGGTTCCACAAGAAAGCAGCGCTGAACAACCCAATCCCAAAACCACAAGAACACCAAAAACCCGATTCTTCCTCATAAAAAACTCCTCCATAAACAGTTTATGCGTCTACTGTCCGCCGACATGGTTCCAAACCTCCATACGAAAGTTTCCACAAATTTATCCCTATTGCCTTTATTCAATTTTAATACTAATACCTGTTTGCTCTTTTGTCAAGTCAATACCACAATATCAAAAACAAAGTAAGGGATGGAGTATGGTAGATGAGGTTGGCATACGCAGTATCTTAAGCCAAAATATTAAGCGGTATCGTCAAAGGAAAGGCTGGAATCAGGCAAAATTAGCGGAGAAAATTGGGATTTCGACCAATTATTTATCCGATATTGAGACAAAAAGAGGCTGGGTATCGCCTTTGACCTTGGTTAACTTAGCCAATTCACTCGAAATTGACGTTTATGAGCTGTTCAAGCCGGAGGAAACAGTTCCAGAAGACTTACTGGATATCGTAAATAGGTGTCTTGACGATTTTTCAAGCTCTTTAAGGATATCGTTTGAAAAAGCACTGGTAGATTCTATGCATAAAACCCGAAAAAACCTGTAGTTTACCCATAAATTTCTTGTGTAAGGCATTATGGAGCAGGCTGCGGAACGGTCCGGCCTGAACGTGGACCAGGTTCAGGCTTTGGCCGAAAGTTGACCGTTCCATCCTCCAAAGGAGGATGGAACATCCTACCCTTCGCCCGTCGTCCTGGTAATCTTCGCTCCCAAGGCCGAAAGCCGGTCCACGAGATTCTCGTACCCGCGTTCTATCTGATAGACGTTCTTGACAACACTTTTTCCCTCGGCACAGAGGGCGGCGATCAGCATTGCCATGCCGGCCCTCACGTCCGGGCTGATCAGTTCCGAGCCCTGCAGTTTGGCCGGCCCCACGACCACGGCCCGGTGCGGATCGCAGAGCACGATGCGGGCCCCCATCCCGATAAGTTTGTCCACGAAGAACATCCGCGACTCGAACATCTTCTCGTGGATCAGAACCGTTCCCTTGACCTGGGTAGCGACCACGGTGAGGATGCTGGTAAGGTCCGGCGGAAAGCCGGGCCAGGGAGCGTCGTCGATCTTGGGAATCATCCCGCCGAGATCGTAGTTGACCTCCATCGCCTGCTTCCGGCTGACATGCAGGTCCAGGCCCTCGTGCGTCCAGTCAATTCCCAGCTTGCCGAAGGCAATCTTTGCCGGCCGAAGATCGCCGGAGCGGATTCCCTGTATGTGAAGATCGCCGCCGGTAACCGCGGCCAGCCCGATGAACGACCCGACTTCCATAAAGTCCGCCCCGATGGTAAAGTCGCAGCCGGAAAGCCTTTCCACACCGGTAATCGTCAGGATGTTCGAGCCGATTCCTTCGATCTTGGCCCCCATCGCAACGAGCATACGGCAAAGGTCCTGGACATGCGGTTCGCTGGCCGCATTGCTCAGCACCGTTTTGCCCTTGGCCAGAACCGCCGCCATCACCGCATTTTCCGTGCCGGTAACCGAAGCCTCGTCAAGGAAAATATCCGCTCCCACAAGGCTTTTGGCCGAAAAAGTAAACGTCTCGGCAATATCGACCTTGGCCCCAAGCTCGGTGAAGGCCAGAAAATGCGTGTCCAGCCTCCGCCGGCCGATAACGTCACCACCGGGCGGCGGCAGGGTAACCTTACCGAACCGAGACAGCAGCGGCCCGGCGAACAGTATCGAAGCCCGTATCTTTCGGGCAAACTCCACCGGAATCGCCGAAGCCGCCGAAGAGCCGAGCTGCAGCCGAAAGTCGTTCGGTCCCAACGCCTCGACCTTTCCCCCGAGGGCCGTGAAAATCTCGAACATCACCAGAACGTCCTCGATCTCCGGGATATTTCGAAGGATCACCGGCTCGTCGGTCAACATTCCGGCCGCAATACACGGCAAAGCGGCATTCTTGTTCCCGCTCGCCTTGATCGTCCCCACGATCGGCGTTCCGCCCTCGATTACATATTCGCTCATACGGGAGTGTAACAATTGTGGAAGAAACCGTCAAGAATTGAATATCCGAGTCCATCCCTCTGTGGGGGATGGACCACTCCACCATCTGAAGGTGAGCAACCTTTCCCGATTCAGGAAAAGCTACTCATCCTAACGTAATGCCTTTACTGGGCGGGACGGGCAAGACGGAAACCGAGGCTACCATCCCGGATGTGCGGACCGTAGATGAACCGAGATATGACGCGGTTGTTCATCGCCGAATTCCACCAGTTACCGCCGCGGCATATACGGTCCGAGCCTGTAGGCGCACCGGTGGGATCGATCTGGGCCGTACCGGGATAGGTTCCGTACCAGTCCCATACCCATTCCCAGGCGTTCCCGTTCATGTCATACAACCCGAGTCCGTTCGCCATCTTCTTGCCGACCTCGTGCGTCCGATTTTGGCTGTTGTCATAGTACCAGGCAACGTCCCCGATAGTGTTACTGCCGGAATAGGTAAAGTTCCCGGGCGATCCGTTCCCGCCCCTGGCTGCGTACTCCCACTGGGCCTCGGTCGGAAGACGGTAGCCCGTGGAACCTTCCACCACCCTAACGTTGTCCCATCTCGTATCGCCGTTCGTCGGTACCGTTCCCCAGTCTGCCGTATCCGTGCTCCAGGATACGGGATTAGGCCATTCGTCGGGTAGCTCGTATGCCGGGGTAAGACCCTTCGCATCGCTCAGTTTATTTGCATAAACCAGGGCATCGTACCAGCTTACTCGTTCCACCGGCCTTTTTCCCTGTACCTCGCCGTTCACGGGATCCGCATTATGGTAGCTCGGGTTATTCCCCATTACCGTCTCGTAGTCCTCCTGCGTTACCATGTACTTGTCCATGTAGAAGGTACTCAACGTTACTTCCTTTAGCGGTCTTTCATTGTTATGATTATTCGTCGTTCCCGCGGGGCTTCCCATCCGAAACTTGCCTCCCTCAATACGAATGAAATCGTCTATGCCCGACTGTTTCGGCTGCAACTGCGCATGGATGGTATTTGTGGTAATTGCGGCATCGAATTCGAAGGGCCTTTCGTCAGTTGCCGCCGTAAACCGACCCTTAAGGTCTCCGGCCATGGCTACAAAACCTACCGTTCCGACTATGGCAAGGAAACCTATTGCCCGCCATACGTTTCTCGTTCCTTTCATCATGGCAATTCTCCCAATGAAAACAGCGTACACTTTCGGACGGATTATAGGAAGGGGGTTGTCAATAATCCCAAAATAAGGAAAAAAACTCCGGTTATCCCGAAAAATTCTTCCTTGCGATCTCCTTTTCCAACCGCATAAGCGTTTTCTTCAGTACCTCATCCTTGATTCCCTCGTAGTTGATCCCGCTATCCCCGACAGTTTCCGCCGAACTTTCCCTGCCGTCGGCCTTTTCCTCGGGTAAGGCTTGGCCCTCAACGCTATCCGGAGAACGGCCTTCGCCGTTCGGCTTTTGGAGCATGATGCAGATGCCGGAGAAATTCATTTTCGGGAACCGGAGGCGGAAGTCGTAAAGCAGCTTGCGTTCCTTGGTCTGGATGATCTGCTTCCAGCCGGGATGGTCGACCTCTATCCAGATAAGCCGGTTATCGAGGCTAGCTATTCGGGAATGGGCAAAGGCCGAGGCGATGTGGTTCTTTTCGGTAAGGTCCTTCCAGCATGAGAAAATCGAGGCGTAGCCCTTGGCTTTTTCCAGGGTTTCGCCGTCAAAAAGATTGGCCAACAGGTCGCCCAAGCGTTTCACTTTTCCACCTTTCCCCCGGCGACATTGTAAACCAGGGTCTCGCCGTTTTGATAGCGGTCGAAAGGCTCGTCCGGCAGAAAAGTGAAAAACGCCTGATCGTAACCGGGAAGTACCGAAAGAAACCGCCGACGTTTGCCGCCGTCCATTTCCAAAAGCACGTCGTCCAATAGCAGTACTGGATTCCGGCCGGTCATCTGGGAAAAACGGCGGGCCTGGGCAACCCGGAGCAGCAGGGCCAGAAGCCGGCGTTGTCCGGTCGAGGCCGTCGCGACAAAATCCGCTCCCTCAAGGACGAACAGGTAGCGGTCGCGATGCGGGCCGGTCATCGAAAGGCCGGCGGCAAGGTCCTGTTGCCGGCGCCGTCTAAGCCCTTCCCTCAGAACGTCTTCCTCCGAGCCCTTCCACGAAGGCACATACCTCACTTCCATTCCCTCGATTCCCGAAACTTCGCCGTACAGCGGGGAAAAAACCTCGGAAAAAAGGACCGCCGCCGTCCGCCGTTTCTCCATCAGGGCGGTTCCGTAAAAGGCGCATTGGGCGTCCAAAGCATCAAGCAGGGAATCCGCCTCGCCGTCGAGCCTGTTCTTAAGGGCATCCCTCAAAACGGCGTTACGGGAACGAAGGCTTTTGCGGTAGGAACGCAGGTCCTCGAGGTATGCCGGATCGTACAGGCTGAGAACCTGGTCGAAAAACCACCGACATTGTTCGGGGCTTCCCTTGACAAAATTCATGTCGTCATGACAAAAAACGATACAGGGAATCACCGATAGCAGTTCCTTGCGATCTTCCGCCTTTTTATCGTCGATCAAAACCGTTTTTTTTTCGCCTTCCCGTTTAACCAAAATCTCGTTGGAAAAAGCGGAATCGGCGGGATTGCGGCAAACGGTTCCGGCAACGGAAAAATCCTTCAGGCCGTTTCTCCCGAGATCGCCGTCCTTGGCGGCCCGAAACGAGGAAGCGTAGGAACAGAAATAGACCGCCTCAAGGAAGTTGGTTTTGCCCTGACCGTTTTCCCCGACAAGAAAAACAGTCTTTGCGGAAAGATCGACCACGGCATCGGCCAGGTTCCGAAATGCCGTAGTCCGCAAGGAAGAAAAAATCACCTAGGGCTGCATCGGCATCACGATATGGAAGAAATCCGCCTCCGGAACCGAGGTAATGGTGATCGCCTTGCTCGAATTGGTAAAGCGGATCAAAATCTCCTCGCCGGCAATCACCTTGAAGGGTTCTTCCATATAGCTGTAGTTCAGGGCAAGGGAAACTTCCTCGCCTTCGTACTTGCAGGGAATCTCTTCCTTGGCATCGCCCATCTCGCTTTCCTCCGAAAAAACCGAAAGCAGGCCGGACTTGAGGTTGAAGTATATGCGGTGGGATTTCTGCTCGACCAGAATCGAGACCCGACGAAGTGCCTCGAGTATTTCCTTTCGATTGATGATGAAGGAATTGGTCTGCTCCTCGGGAATTACCTTGCGGTAGTTGGGAAAAGTCCCATCTATCACGACCGAGGAAAGACTGTACGTGCCGAATCGAAGGAAGACGTTTTTCGGGGTAATCGCCAGCGCGATCATTCCCTCGTTGCCCGACCTTTTGACCATCAGGTTGAGGATTTTTGGCGGAACGATAACCGGGGAAAAATCCTTGATTCCGTCTATCTTCTTGTTGATATGGGCCATCCGACGACCGTCCGTTGCCACCATGGTGATGCTGTCATCGCTCTTTTCGAGGAAAACTCCGTTCATGAAAAAGCGGGTCTCGTCATCGGAGACGGCGAAAACCGTCTGCTGGACCATTTCCTTGAAGTCCTTTATCGGAATCTCGAAATAATCCACGTCGGAAACCGGAAAATCGGGAAATTTGTCCGATGCGATGCTCTTAAGTTGGAAATTGGCCTTCTTGACCGAGGTTTTGATCCTTACCTTGTTGTCGTCGTACTCAAACTCGATGTCGCCTTCCGGGGCCGCACCAAGAATCCCCAAGAACTTGTCCCCGAAAACCGTCGCCGGTCCGGATTCGAGTACGGTTACCGGCACCTTTGTCTCGAAGTTTACCTTGAGATCGGTGGCCTTGATGATAAGTTCGTCGTCCTTAGCCTCCAAATAGATGTTGGAAAGGATCGAGATCACGTTTTTCGACGAAATGATCTCCTGGGCCATCGATATTTCCTTCAAAAGGATGTTTCTTTCACAAACAAACCGCATTTTTGCTCCTCTCTTCTCTTATTATACGTCAAGTATAATAAGCAGTAATAGTAATAGGCTCCGGGAAAAGTGGACAACCGACTTAATTCCTTGTTGTATATGGAATTACAGTCCACATCACTTGTGCATGTTTGTCCACTCTTTCAACACAATCCACAGATCCGACCTTTGCCTTCCATATTATACCATGTAGTCCACAGGTTGCCAACCGGTTATGCACAAATTATGCCCGTCTACCTATGGCGGATTAGATGTGGGAGGTTTGCGGCGTAGAACCTGATCTCGAATCCGGAGGTTAAACCTTGGCGTTGTATTCCTTGATGTTCTTTTTGAGGATTTCCAGCGTCGTATCCAAAGACGGGTCGGTGATCAGCATTCCCTTGACCTTGTCCAGCGAATGGATGACCGTGGAATGGTCCCTGCCGCCAAAGGACCGCCCGATCTCGGTACTGGAGAATTGGGTCATTTCCCTGCAGAGGTACATCGCAAGCTGTCTCGGATAGACTATGTTCTTGCTCCGCAGCGATCCCTTAAGGTCGTTCACCCCGATGGAGAAATAGTCGGCCACGACCCGCTGGATGATCTCTATGGAAAGATTCGCCTCCTTGTTCGAGGCCAGCAGGTCCATGAGCTTCTTCTGGGCGATCTCCAAGGTAATTTCCTTGCCCACGACTTCGGTATAGGAAATGAGATTCGTCAATGCGCTCAAAAGATCCCGCACGTTGGTCGCAACCTTTCTGCTGACGTAATCGTAGACTTCGTTGGAAAGGAATACGCCCCTGTTTTCGGCGGCCGTTTTGAGGATGGCGAACCTCACCTCGTAACGCGGCGGCTGGAGATCGACCTTCACGCCCTGGTTGAAGCGGGAGACGAGCCTGTCCTGGAAGTCCTTCAGCTCGGAAGGCGGCCGGTCGGAGGTAAAGACTACCTGCTGTTTTGCCCCCATCAGGGCGTTGAAGGTGTGGAAAAGTTCTTCCTGCACGCCAGGTTTCTTGGCAAGGAACTGGATGTCGTCGATGAGCAACACGTCGACCTTGCGGAATTTGTTGCGGAAGATGTTCATGTCGTTGTTTCTTGAATTCCCGGTAGGTATCGATTCCATAAATTCGTTGAGAAAATTTTCCGAGGTCGTGTAGATAACTTTTTTATTGGTATTTTGGTGGATGCTGTTGCCGATGGCCTGCATCAGGTGCGTCTTGCCGAGTCCGACGCCGCCGTAGATAAAGAACGGATTGTAGTTGCTGCTCCCCGGATTCCTGCTTATGGCCAGGGCAACGTTGGCCGCATAGTTGTTGTTTTCGCCGATGACGTACCTTTCGAAGGAAAATTCCTCGTTGAGCTGCGGGTGTTTGCCCCGTTTCGGCTTTTCCGTCGGGGCTGGCGTGGATATTTCGGTTCTCTCCGGCTCGGAAACCGGGGACTTCTCGACGGGAGCCTGCGTTTCGGCCCGGGGTTCCTCGTTACCCTTGTCGAAAACCTCGAACTCCAGGGCCGTATCCCCGCCGGCTATTTCCCGCAGGACGGTAAGTATCCTCCCCTGGTAGGTTTTCCTTATCCGTTCCCGGTGGAAGCTCGTGGGAAAGCCCAAGGTAATGCCCGCCTCATTGCAGCGAAGGCAGCGGACCTCGCCGAACCAGTCGCCATACTCGTCCCCCAGCTCGGTCCGCAGCCTTTCGGCCACCTTCTGCCAAAGGTTTTCCTGCCCAAGTTGCGCCATTTCCACCCTTTATCCACAAGTTATCCACAGGTGCCCCAAAGGTTGGCATCTGTCCCAAATATCGATAGTGTCTACAAAACCAAACGTTCAAAAACAAGCACAACGGTAAATCATTACCCAATATACAATTATATAACCACAAATAAGAACTTGTGCCGAACCTATTTTGAGATAGGCAACTCGATCACGAAGGCCCGATCCCGCCGTCTTTTGTCCACAAGTTATCCACAGACCACGGGGCCGTTTTTCGCAGCGCAGAAACAGCATACGGAGCTTGGGGCTAGGCTGTCAAGCTGGTCCGAGCCGCCCGCGGCGGTTTGGGGTCGGACACCGCACATTTCTCCCGCGGACAAAAAAATCCCGCCGGGTAGGCGGGATTTGTCGCGGCGTACCGGGTTAGCGGGGTTCGACGATGAAAAAGTTTACCCTGCGGTTCAGGTAGGCTTCGCTCGATCTGGACACGGCAAGCCTTCCGCCGGCGCTGGCGAGGATGATGCGGCTGGGATCGATGTTGTAGTACTTCACGAGAAATTCCGCGGCTATTTCCGCCCGCTTCTGGCTCAAGGCCGCAAGCACGTTTCGCTCTTCCTGCGAGGTTCCGATAACCGGATTGGCATGTCCGTCTATCAGTATCCGCTGACGGGGATTCTCGGCCAGTATCCTCGCAACTTCCGTGAACACCTCGTTGTTCTTTATCGCCTGATCGGTACCAACCCTTTCCAGGTTAGAACTGTTTCCAGGGAAAAGAATAAACAGCGACGTATCCTGCGCATGAACCGCGGAGATGCCCATCACCAATCCGACCAGTAAACACAATACTTTCCTCATACTTTTCTCCCTCAAACTCTTATATTTGTAAGCCAGAGTACGGTTTATTGTCAGGCATTCGTGTACTTATGTCAATATGCATCCGTCATTCGTATGATTATCCGAGGTGAAAATGAGGGGAAGTACAATCCGTTAGAGTGGATTGTACTTTGGTTTTGGAGTTATCCGCCGGTCCGATTCCAATCCCTTCTTGGCGGATTGGGGAGTTTACGCTACATGCCGCCTGAAAAACTCGCATTGGGCGTCGTTGCATTGGGTGGCGGTTTCGGATCGGAGGTTGAGATGGAATACGTGGGCGACGTCCTTTTGCGCCTCGGTTCCGTAGATGCGGAGGACGGCCTCGACGTTCCGCTTCCGAAGGAGGTCGTACATCGGGCGGGCGCAGGGGAGGAGGAAGTCGTTGACGGAGGAAGCGACGTAGGTCGGGGGAAAGCCGCCGTCGATGAACTTGCGGATGTTCGTTTTGTCGCCGTGGAGAAGCGGATCCTTGCCGAAGTAGTCGTCGAACAGGCCGGGCAGGGCGGTTTCGATCTCGTGGAACTTTTCGTACATGCCGCAGTTCAGGGCGAGGGCCGCAAGCCGGAAGGCCGGAAGCTCCAAGCCGAAGAGGTCGGCGTAGGACTTGCTGGTCAGGATGGTCGCATACTGGCTGGCGATCTGCGCCCCGGCCGAATCCCCCACGATGAAAACATTGTTGAGGTCGATGAAATGCCCTTCGGCATGTTCGCACATCCAACGCAGCACCTCGTTGGTTTCGACCGCCGGCATGGGGAACGAGATCGCCGGCACGAGCCTGTAGTTGAAGTTGACCACGGTAAAGCCCCGGCAGGCGAGGTCCATGCAGTAAAATTGGTAGAGTTCCTTGCTGCCGTAGACGTAGCCGCCGCCATGGACGCTGACGATGGTGGGCAGCGGGCCGGAAGTGCCTTTGGGAAAGTAGATGTCCAGAAGGTTGAACTTGCCATGCGGACCGTAGGGAATGTCGAGCTTCCGTTCGATGTCTTCCGGAATCTTCATTTTGTGGATGTGCCTGTCGCCGAAACCGCAGACCACCCGGAACAGAATCCTGTCGATGAGCATGGAAGCCTCCCCATCTCCCTTCGTTTGAAGCATGCGGTAGGCGCAACGCCTTGCTCGTGCCGAAATCAAAGCTTGTCCTTGCTGAATATCAGTTCCGCCCCGCCTTCCCGGTAGAGCATCCCGCCGAATTCGGGGAAAACCGGGAACGGCACGGCCTTTTCCGGCGTGGCGTTCCTCGCCACCCGGATGAAGCGGGCGAAGTCCGACACGGGTCTTGGTTTGTCGTAATGTCCGCTGAAGTAGAAGTCGAAGTCCAGTTCGGCCACCCGTTCCAGCATGGCAAGGTACTCCTTTATCGAAAGCGATTCCCGCAGGAACAGCCAGACATGGGCGTTCGCCGAGTCGCTGTCCAGCAGAATGCGGTGTTCCCGGGCCAAAAGCCCCACGGAACCCGCGGTGTGTCCGCCCATCGGAATCACTTCCAGGTGCAGCCCGCCGAGGTCGAAAACCCGGCCCGGTTCGAGCGGTTTGAGCGTTCCGGTGCCGGCGTTAAGGTAGGCTTCCCGATCGAAGCCCTCGGGGAGAAGGCTTTGGGTCTCCGGATTGTAGTCCAGGTCCCTTCCACGGGCCTTTGCCGAAGTGTGCTTCCCGCAGAGCCCGAAATCGGCCTCGTGCAGCCAGGCCTCGCCGAACTGAAAGGCGCCGCCGGCATGGTCCGAATGCCCGTGGGCAAGGATCAGTTCAACCGGCTTTTCCGTGATTCCGGCCACCGTTTCGGTCAGGTTCCCGATTCCGTTCCCGGAATCCACCAGAACCGCCCGTTCATCTCCGACCGCAAGATAGCAAAACGCCTCTTCCAGCGGATCGAAGATGCTGTGCAGCCAGGGATATATCTGCCGAACCCGATAGTATCCCATGTCAGGACTGCAGCCCCCAGAGCCGCAGCGCTTCCTCCTTGACCTGATCCAGGGGAACCTGATAGTTGGCCCTGAGGGAACCCATATGCTGATTGTAGAAGACGGCGAATTCCGGATCCTGCATCGGATCGAGGCGTACCTCCTGCCCCAGCCTGCGGGAAACCTCTTCCTCCTTCTGTCGGAGCTTCGGCGCGTACTGTTGCCGGAGTCCCTGGTCCAGTCGGTCGACTTCCTGCAGATAGCCGTCCAAAAGCTGCATAAGCTGGCCGAACATCTCCGCAAAACGCCGGTCCTTGAGGATAAGGCCAAGCCCTTCCCCAACAGCCTTAATCCGGGGAAGCCCCTCCTCGTCTTCCGGCAGCATTATCTGCGGGACGAGCACGTCGAGAATGCCCTGACAGAGGCTTTTCCGCCGGTCCTCCGGCTGTCCCTTCAAGGCCGCCGCCAGCCCCTTCGCCTGATCCGCAAGATAGTCGTTGGCAATCCGCTTGCCCTCCTGCCTGGCCTTGTACAGGTCCACGCTGGCCTTGTCCGTCTTAACCGACTCCGTCCGTTCCAGGGCAATTTCCAGGGCACTCTTGATCTTTCCCATGTGGCATCCTTGTTGGTACAATAATACACAAAAAGAAGTGAAATTTCAAGGATTGGACTCGGAGATTTGGCAAAGCCAAACCTCCACCCCGCCGGTCGCGGACCGGCGGTCTTTTCTGGCTTGGGGATTATTCGGTTCCGGCAAAACCTTGTTTGCCCAAGGAAGTTTCGTCATGCAATCCTTCCCCCGCCAACTACCAAATCCCCATCGTACAGCACTACCGCTTGCCCCGGAGTGATCGCCCTTTGCGGTTCGTCAAACTCCACATGCAGCTCGTCGTCGCCGGTTTGCCGTACCGTTGCCGGCTGTTCCGTTTGCAGGTAGCGGGTTTTGGCGGTAAGGTGCAGCGGGCGGTCGATGCGGGGGCAGGCGACGAGGTTGATGTCGCGGGCGATCAGGCTTTTGCGGTACAGGCTGTCCTCCGGGCCGAGCAGCACGGTATTGTCGGCCGCCGATTTGCCGGCGACGTACAGCGGAACGTTGGCCGCAACGCCGAG
>Ga0131853_10005358_pt1 | contig 23109 bp, 34 predicted proteins | sample TergutLab28metaG_FD_92764 | JGI IMG/M metagenome (GOLD analysis project Ga0131853, IMG submission 92764) | Labiotermes labralis P1 segment gut microbial communities from Petit-Saut dam, French Guiana - Lab288 P1 (version 2) (version 2) | ecosystem: Host-associated > Arthropoda: Insects >...
CCTCAAACAAACACCATCCCATTCTCATTATCGCGTTCAAAGCATCCCAATTACACCATCCCACACTCTCACTTCAAACAAGCAACATAAGATCTTTATTCTCAGAATCATTCTGACGCACACAAACCAAAACGTTCTCATTCTCATATTCAACCACTAACAAAAACACAGTCCCATCCTCATTCCCAGTTTCAATCCGTGAAACAAAAACCATCACATTCTTATGTCAGTTTCAACCCATCACACAAACAGCATCCCTTCCTAATTTTCATTTTCTACATCGCACACAAAAAACATCACATTTTTAAACTCAGTATTAAACCATCAATACACCAATCCTATCCTATTCTAAGATTCAAACACCTTCATAAACACCATTCCATTCTTATTTTATGTTTCAACCCTTCACAATAACAACATCCCATTCGTATTTTCAAGTTCAACTCTTCAAATAATCACCGTCCCTTTCTTATTCTCAAGTACAACCATTCAAACAACCACATCCCATTCTTGTTCTCAGTTTCTAAACCATCCCATACTAATTTTCAATTTCAAAACCTCACACAAATGTCAGCTCATTCTTCTTCTCAGATTCAACCCATCAAAGAAAGTACATCCCATTTTTATTCACGGGTTCAACCCCTCAAATATCAACAACACAAACTTATTTTCTGTTCTAACACCACACACAAACACCATCCCATACTTATTCTCACTTTCAAAACCTCAAACAACACCAACACCTAACTATTCTCAGATTCAATACCTCAAGCAAACACCATCCCATCCTTATTATCAGTTTCATCCCTTCACACAAACACCAACATATATTTTTTCAGTATGAACACCTCAAACAAACAACGTTCCAATATTTTTCTCAGATTCAACCCCTCAAAAACACAACATCCCACTCTTGTTTATAGTTCATCCCCTCACACAAACACCATCCCATTTTTATTCTCTGATTGAACCGTCAAATAAACACCTCATTCTTATTCTCAGAATCAACTATTCACACAAACAACAAAACATTCAAATTCTCAGTTTCAAACCTTCAAATAGAGACCATATCATACTTATTCTCAGATTCATCCTCTCACACAAACACCATCCCATTTTTATTTTCAGTTTCAACACCTCACAAAAACACCATCCCATTCTTATTCTCAGTTACAACCTTTCATTCAAACTCCACCTCAACCACAATCTCAGTTTCAATCCGTCAAACGAACAATTTTCCATACTTATTCTCTGGTTCATTTCGTCATTCAAACACCAAATTTAACACTTTCAAAGTTTCAACCACTCACACAAACATCATCCCAATCTCATTTCCAGATTCATCGCCGCACAAAAACACCAAACCGTTCTCATTCTCATTTTCAACCCCTCACGAAACAAAGAACAATTCTCATTCTCAGATTAAACCCATAACATAAACTCCATCTCAACTTCATCAAAGTTTCAATTCGTCAAACAACACTATCCCATCCTTATAATCAGGTTTCGTTTCTCACAGAATCTCCAACCAAATCCCTTTCTTAGCTTCAAAACATTACACAAACAAAAGTCTTTCTTCATTCTGAGTTTCAATCAGTCATATAAACACCAAACTTTTATCAATCCCAGGTTTATCTCCTCACAAAATCGCCATCCCATTCTCATTCTCAGATACAACCCCTCTCACAAACATCTACACATCCTCAATCTCAGTTCCAATCAGTCAAACAAACACAATAACTTTCTTATTCTCAGTTTCAAATTCCCACACAAGCACCAACCCATTCTCATTCTTAGTTTCAAACCCTCACACAAACACCACACTATCTCCTTTCTCAGATTCAATCCGTCAAACAAAGACGATTCTATTTTTCTCAGTTCGAATCTATGAAACACACATCATCACATTCTTATTCTCAGATTCAGAACCTCACACAAAGAACATCGCATCCAAATTCTTAGTTTCAACCCCTCAAACAATCACCATATATATATTTTACATAGTTTCAATCCCTCACTTAAATACCATCCGATACTCATTCTCAATTTCAATCCGTCCCACAAACAATATCCCATTCTCATTCTCAGTTTCAACTCCTCAAACAAACACCATTCCTTTCTTATTTTCAGTTTCAAACCTTCACGCATTCCATAACGCATTCTTATTTTTAGGTTCAAATCTTCACACAAACGCCATCCCAAACTTATTCTCACTTTCAATCCCTAAAACAAACATCACAACATCCTTGTTCCCAGTTTCAACCCCTCAAAGGAACAACAGCCCATCCTAATTCTAAGTTTCATTCCCTCACACAAACAACACCTCAAACTTATTTTCAGTTTGAACCCCTCAAACAAACACCATTCAATAATTATTCTCAGACTCAACACCACACACCCTGAACATCCCAAACTTATTTTCAGATTCAACACCTCAATAAAATACCATCCCATTCTTATTCTCAGTTTGAACCCCTTAAACAAACACCAACCTAAACATATTGTCAGGTTTAACGCCTCACACAAACACCAAACCAAACATATTCTCAGAATCTAGCCTTCAAATTAAGACCATTCCATACATATTTTAGGTTCAAACCCTCACACAAACACCAACCCAATTTTAATTATAGTTTCAAACCCTCAACAAAACTCCATCTCATCCTCATTCTCAGGTTCAATCCTTCAAGGAAACACCATTTCATACTTATTCTCAGTTTCATTCCGTTACAAAAACACCAAATCTAACACTTTCTCTAATTCGATACTACAAACAAACATCATCACATCCTCATTCCCAGTTTCAACCCTTCACACAAACGGCAACACATTCTCATTCTCATACGTCACACAAACAACAACGGATTCTCATTCTCAGATACAACCCATCACACAAAATCTGTCCCAACCACATTCTCAATTTCAATCCGTCAAACAACACCATCCCAATCTTAATCTCAGTTTCCTTTCCTCAAAAAATCTCCATTCCATTAAATTTCTTTCATACATCCGCTCACAAAACACAAGTCTATCCTCATTCTCCGTTACAATCCGTGGTAAAAACAGAATAACTTTCTAATTCTCATTTTCATCTCCTCACAAAGAAACCATCTCATCCTCAATATATGATTCAACCCCTCACACAATCATCATCTCATTCTCATTCTCATTTTCAATCCGTCAAACAAACATCATTCCATTCATATTCTCAGTTTTAAACACTGACACAATCACCGTCACTTTCTCCATCTTAGTTTCAACCCATCAAAGAAACAACTTCCCATACTTATTCTCAGTTACAATCCGTCACACAAAGACCATCCCATTTTCTTTACTAAGTTACAATCCGCGAAACAAACATAATCACATATTTATTCTCAGTTTCAAACACTCACACAAACAGCAAACAATTTTAATCTGTTTCAAACCCTCAAATTATCACCATTCGATATTTATCCTTAGATCCAAACCTCAATTAAACACCATCCCAAACTTTTCTCAGTTTCAATCCGTCACACAAGCACCATATCATTCTCATTCTTAGTTTCCTTCCCCCCCACAAAAACACAATGGCAATCATATTCTCAGTTTCAAACCCTCAAACAAACATCATCCCATCCTCTTTCTCAGATTCAACCTCTCAAACAAACACAAACCTAACTTATTATCACTTTCAAACCCTCGCTTAAACAACTTCTCATCCTCATTCTCAGTTCCAAGAAGTCAAACATACAACAACCCAGCCTTACTCAGTTTCTTTCTGCACAAAAACACAAACCCTCCCTCATTTTAAGAATTAACACCTCACACAAACACCATCCTATCCTCATTCTCAGTTTTCATCCGTCACAAGAACAACATCTTCTCAATCTCAGATTCAACCCCACCCGAAACTCCAACCCATTCTTATTCTAAGTTACAAACCCTCACACAAACATTATTTAACACTTTTTCTCAGTTTGAAACTCTTAAACAAACAAACCCTGACCCTCATTCTCAGTTTGCTTCCATCAAACAAACACCAACCTCTCTTTATTTTCAGTTTTATTCAGTCTTAAAACTACATCCCTTTCTCATTCTCAGTTTCAACGACTCAAAATAACACCATCCCATCCTAATTCTCTGATTCATTCCGTCAAACATTCACCATCCAATTCTTATTTTCAGTTTCGACCCCTCAAACAAACACCAACCCTTACTTTTTCTCAGTTTCAAACTCTCACACAAACACCATTCCAAAATTATTCTCAGTTTCAACCCCTCATTGAAAACACCTTATCAGTCTTATTCTCAGTTTCAATCCGTCAAAACAAACACCATCCCATTCTCATTCTTAGTTTCAACCACTCACGCAAACCTTATCCCATCCTAATTCTCAGGTTCAATCCGTCACACAAACACCATTACATACTTTTTCTCTGTTTCGAAACCTCACCCAAACACCATCCCTAACTTATTCTCAGTGTCACCATCTTGCACCAAAACCATCAAATACTCATTCTCAGTTTCAAATCCTCACTCAAATAACATCTCATACGCATTCTCAGTTTAAATCCGTCAATCGTACACCAACATGTCCTTATTCTCAGGTTCTTTCTGTCACACAAAAACCATCAGTTTCAGCCACTCACACAAACAACATCCCATCCTGTTTCTCAGATTCATTCCTTCAAACAAAAACCATCCAAAACTTTTCTTCAAATCCAACCCCTCAAACAAACACCATTCAATTCTTGTTCTCGGATTCAAACCCTAAATAAAACAACAAAACATTTTTTCAGTTTCAAACCCTTAAAACACCATCACATTCTCATACTCAAATTCAACCCCTCAAACAAACACCATAAGAAATATTTCTCAGTTTCAAACCCTGAAACAAACAACAGCCCCTTCTTATTCTCAGTTCCAAACTCTCAAGCCACAATATCCTACCCTTATTTTCGTTTTCAAACACACAATGAACACCATCATATTCTTATTTACAGTTTCTACTCCTCAAATAAACACAATCCTGTCTTATTCTCAGTTTCAACCTCTCACACAAATAAAATCACATACTCATTCTCAGTTTCAATTCGTCAAATAAACACCAACGCATCTTTATTCTTAGTCTCATTCTGATACACGAACACCATCACAAACTCATTATCAGATTCAACCCCTCATGCAAGCACCAACCCATTCTCATTCTCGGGTTCAATCCGTAAAATAAAACCATTCCTTCTTTATTGTTAGTTCCAACCCATTACAAAAACAACATCCCACTTAAACTCAAATTCAACTCCACAAAAACACCATCCCAAACCTAGCCTCAGATTCAAAACCTCAAACAAATATCATTCCATTCTTTTTTTCAGTGTCAAACCCTCACACAAACACCATCCCATCCTAATTCTCAGTTCCAACGCTTCGAACAAACAACATTCAAATCTTATTCGCAGTTTCAACCGCTCAAATAATCACTAAATCTTCCTTCATTTCAGTTTCAACCCTTCACACAAACAACAAATATTCCCTATTTTCAGTTTCAAACTCTTAAGAAAAAACACAATTCCAAACTTATTGTAAGTTTCATCCCCTCAAACAAACACATCCCATTCTTATTTCAGGTTCAAAACCTCAAACAAACAACATCCCACACTAATTTTCAGTTTCAAACCCTTACAAAAACACCATCCCAAACTTATCCTCAGTTTCAACCCCTCAAACAAATACCATTCAATACTTAATTTCAGGTTTCAACCAAACATATATACCCCATAAAATCATACTTTTCATGGTCAACCCCTCACCCAAACGCCATCCCAAACTTATTCTCACATTCAAACCCTCAATTAAACACCACACCATATTTATTCTCAGGTTCAACCCTTCAAACAAACACCTTCCACAACTTATTCTCAGTTTCATCCCCTCACACAAACACCATTCTGTTCTTATATTCAGTTAGAACACCTCGAACAAACATCATTCCAAACTTAATCTCAGATTTTACCTCTCACACACACAACATTCCAAATTTACTTTCAGTTTCAAACCCTCACACAAACGCCACGCCGTTCTTATTCTCCGCCCGTACCCCTCAAACAAACACCATCCCATTGTTTTTCTAAGTTTTAACGCCTCACACAAACACCAAACCAAACGTATTCTCAGTTTCCAAACTTCAAATAAAGACCATCCCTTACTGATTCTCAGTTTCAACCACTCACACATACACCAACTCATTCTTATTTTCAGTTTGAACACCTCACACAACCACCATCCCATCCTTATTCTCAGTTTGAACCCCTTATTCCAACTCCATCTCATACTCATTCTCGGTTTCAATCCGTCAAGGAATCACCGTACCTAACTTATTCTCAGTTTCAACTTGTCACACAAACACCAACAGTAACACATTCTCAGTTCAACCCCACACACAAACAACATTCCATAATCTTTATCAGTTTCAACCCCTCACACAAACAGTATCACATTTTCATTCTCATGTTTACACCTGACGAAAACAACAACGCACTTTCATTCTCAGATGCAACCCATCACACAATTAACATCTCATCTTCATTCTCGTTTTCACTCCGTTAAACATCACCATCCCATACTTATTATCAGGTTCAAACCCTCACAAATCTCTATCACATTCTCTTTCTTAGAGTCAACCCCTCACACAAACACAAATCCATCTTCATTCTCAGGGTCAATCCTTTATCTAATAACCATCCCAATCTCATTCTCAGATTCATCTCCTCACAAAAACACCTTCCGCTTCTCATCCTCATTTTCAACCCTTCACTGAAACATCGTTACTTACTCGTACTCAGATTCAATCCGTCAATCAAACACCATCAAATTATTATTCTCAGTTTCAGACCATTATCGTCCCATTCTCATTCTTAGTTTCAACCTCTCACATAAACAACATCTCATCCTCAATCTCACATTCAATCAGTCACTCAAGAAACATCGCATTTTATTTCTCAGTTTCAATACGTCAAAATCACCATTCCATTCTTATTCTGAGGTTCATTCCCTCATACAAACACCTAATTCTTATTCTCAGTTTCAACCTCTCACACAATCAACATCTCAAACACATCACTTGAAAATAGCGCTCACAAAATCAACATCCCGAGCTCATCCTCAGTTTCAAACCCTCACACAAACACCACGCCATTCTCATTATCATTTTTAACTTCTCACACATACACCATCAACTCCTCATTCTCAATTTCAATCCGTCACACAAACAATATCCCAGCCTGTTACTCAGTTTCAAATCGTCACAAAAAAAATCCCATCCTCATTCTAAGATTCAAACCCTCAAATCCAAACCTTTCCAACCTTATCTCAGATTCCTTCCCTCACGCAAACACCATCCCATTCTCATTTTCAAATTAAACCCCTCTCACCAGAACCTTCTCATTCTCAATCTCAGATACCTTCCGTCACGCAATCACAGTTCCATTCTAATTGTCAGGCTCAACCTCACAAATAATCACCAACTCAAACTATTTTTCATATTCAACAACTCACACAAACACCGCTCTTCATTGTCAGTTTCAGTCTGTCACAAAAACTCCATCATATCCTCATTCTCAGTTTCAACTCCTCAAACAGAAACCAACCAATATTCATTGTCAGATTCAACCTCTCAAAAAAATCCCACCAATTCTCATTCTCAGATTCAACGCCTAAAAAAACAAAATCCGAACTCATTCTCAATTTAAACCCTCAAACAAAAACCACCTAATTTTCATTCTCACTTTAAAACACTCATACAAACAACATCTCATTCTAATTACCCGTTTCAATCAGTCGAACAAACACCATCCCAAACTTACACTCAGTTTCTAACCCTCACATAAGTACCAATCCAAACTAATTCTCAGGTACAACCCCTCACAAAAACAAAAACCCATCCTCATTCTCATTATTAACACATCTCAAAACATCGTCCCATTCTCATTCTCTGCTTCAACCTCTCACACAAACACCATCCCAAATTCATTTTCAGTTTCAGTCCGTCAAACAAATACTATCCCATCCTCATTCTCAGTTTCAACCCCTCAGTCAAAAATCATCTCATCCTTATTTTCAGTTTCATTCCGGCAAACAAACAACAACACATTCTTATTCTCAGTTTCAATCCATCACACACACATTCCAGAATCATTATCAGTTTCAACCCCTCACAAAAACACCATCCTATCCTGATTCTCAGATTCAATCTTTCAAAGCAACAATATTCCAAACTCATTCTCAAATTCGAACCCTTAAATAAAACCTATCTCATCCTCGTTTCCAGCTTCAAACCCCTCACACAAACACTATACTCAATCCCAGTTTCAATTCGTGAAATACACACCATACCACCTTTATTCTCTGGTTCAACCCCTCACAAATTCACCAACCTTTTCTTGTTCTTAGTTTCAACCCATCATCGAACAACAAACCATTTTCATTCTCAGATTCAATCCGTCATACAAACACCATCACAAACTCATTCTCAGATTCATATTCTCATACAATCACCAATCCATTCTCATTTTCAGATAAAAACCATCACACAAACACCATCCCATTCTAATTCTCAGTTTCAACCCCTCACACAAACAATATCTCCTTCTCATTCTTAGGTTAAATCCATCAAACAAACACCAACCAATAATTATTCCCAGTGTGAATCCCTCACACAAACACCATTCCATCCTGAATTTCAGTTTCAATCATTCCGTCAAACAAAATCCATACTATTCTTATTCTCAGTTACAAACCTTCTCACAAAAGAACATCCTATTCCTTTCTCAGAATCAACAACTCACACAAACAACATCCCAAACTCAAGCTATGTTTCATCACCTCACTCAAAACCCACGCAAGTCTCATTCTCAGTTTCAAACCCAAACCCCAATAAAACCTTCCAAACCTATTCTAAGATTTAACACTTCACACCACAACCGTCCCATTCCCATTCTTAGTCTCAACGTCTCACACAAACACTATTCCAAACTCGTTTTCTTTTTCAAACCACCAATTCAACGTCATCCAATTCTTGTTCTCAGTGTCAAGTCCTCACACAAACATCATTTCATTCTCACACTCAGTTTCAAACCCTTACACAAAAACAAATCATCCCCTACTCAGTTTCATTCCTTCACAATATCACCAAAATTTTCCTCATTTTCAGATTCAACCCCTCAAATAACCACCACACCAAACTGTTTCTCATTTTCAACCACTCACACAAACATCTTCCCTTCCTCATTCTCAGTTTCAAACACCGTCTCATTCTCATTCTCAGTTTCAATCCCTCACACAAATGCCACCCAATTCCAATTCTCGGTTTCAACCTCTAAATTAAACACCAACCCATCCCCATTTTCAGTTTCAACCCCTTACACAAACAACACACCATTCTGATTCTCAGATTCAACCCCTCGCACAAACACAGTCCCATTCTCATTCTCATTTCACCCCCTCAAACAAAAACCATCTCATTCTGATTCTGAGTATCAACCCTTCACTCAAACACCATCTTATCGTAATTCTAGAATTCAATCCCTCACTCAAACACTATCTCGTCTTCATTCTCGGTTTCAATCCGACAAATAATCAACATCCAAATTTATTTTCAGTTTCAACCACTCACATATTCACCATCACATTCTCATTCTAAGATAAAACTCCTCATAAAACATAATCCTAAATAAATTCTAAGATTCAACCCCTCACACAAACACTATAACATTTTCCTTCTCAGTTTCAATACCTCACAGAAACACCGTCCAATCCTCATTCTGAGCTCCAAACTTTCACTAAAGCCGCATCCCATTCTTATTCTCAGTTTCAAGCTCTCAAACAAACACCATTCCATTCAAATTCTCACCTTCAACCACTCATTCAATCACCAATTTTTACTCATTCCCAGTTTCATTCCGTCAAACAAACATTAAAATCCTCTTATTCTCAGTTTCAGTCCAACAAAAAACACCGAACCATTTTAATTCTCAGCCTCAATCCCTTAAACAAACACAATTCCATCCTCATTCTCAGATTCAACCGCTCACAACAAACACCATCCAATTCTCATTCTCATTTTGAACCCAACACACAAACACAATCCCAATCTCATTCTTATATTCAACCCCTCGTACAAACACCATCCCAAACTCATTCTCAGTTTCAAACCGTCATACTAACACCATCACATAACACAAACACAATTCCATCCTTATTTTCAGATTCAAAACCTCACACAAACACCATCAATTCCCCATCCTCATTTTCAACCCCTCACACAAACAACATCTCAACTGCATTCTCAGTTTCAATTAGTCAAAAGAACACCAAAATATTCTTATTCTCACATTCAAACCCCCACACAATCATCATCAAAACCACATTCTCAGTTTCATTCAGTTACACAAACACAAAACTTTCTCATTCTTAGTTTCAATCCGTCAAACAAACACCATTCCATTCTTATTCTCAGTTCCAAACCCTCAAACAAACAACATCCCAAACTTAATTCTCATTTTAACCCCTAAAATATGACCATTCCATTCTCATCCTTAGATTCAACCCTCCACTCAAACGCCATTACTTTCTCATTCTCAGTTTCAAACCCTCACACAAACACCATCCCATTCTCGTTTTACATTTCAACTCCTCACATAAACACCATTTCATCTTCATTCTCACTTCCAACACCTCACACAAAAACCAAACAATTCTCATTCTCAGTTACAGCGCCTAACAGAAAACACCATCGCAAACATATTCTAAGTTTCAACCCCTCACACAAACACCATCTCAACCTCATTCTTAGTTTCAAACCTTCAATCAAACACCATCTCATTCTCATTCTCAGTTTCATTCCGCCAAACAAACATCATCAAATTCTTTTTCTCACATTCAACTACTCAAACAATCACTATCCCATTCAAAATCTTAGCCTCAACCACTCACACAAACAAAATAACTATCTAGTTCTTAGGTTCAACACCTCACATCAACATTATGCCATTCATACCCTCAGTTAAAACAAACTTACACAAAACTAATTTCATCCTCAATATCAGTTTTAAACCATCACACAAACACAATCTCATACCCATTCTTAGATTCAATCCGTCACACGATTATTATTCTCTCCTCATTTTCAGGTTCAACCCCTCAATTAAACACTACACTATCCGCTGTCTCAGTTTCAAAACCTCACACAAACACCGGCCCAATCTTAATCTCAGTTCAAACCCCTCAGTCAAACACCGCCTCATTCCCATTCTCAGTTTAAATTCGTAACACAAACACCATCCCAATTTCATTCTCAGATTCAACCCCTAACACAAACACCATACCATTCTCATCATCAGTTTCAAACCCTAACACGTGAACCAAACCATCCTGTATCTCAGGTTCAACCCCTCACAAATTCACCATCCAATTCACATTCACAGATTCAACCTCTCACAAAAACATCATCCATTCCTCATTCTCAGTTTGAACCCCTCAAACAAACAACATCTAACAGATTTTATAAGTTTCAACGCCTTAATCATCCTCCACCTCATCCTCATTCTCTGTTTAATACGACAGAAAGACACCATTCGAGAGTTATTTTCAGTTTCAACCTCTCACATATTCACTTCCAAATTCTCATTCTAAGTTTCAACCCCTCAATAAACACCTATATATCCTCATTCTCAGTTCAACCCCTCACACAAAACCATCCAAATCTCATTCTCATTTTCAACACCTCACACAATCATCGTCTAATCCTCATTCTCAGCTTCAAACTCTAACTCAAACAACATATCATCCTCATTTTCTGTTTCAATCCGTCAAACACACAAAATCCCAATTTTATGCTCAATTTCAAACACTCGCAAAATCAACATCCCATTCTCATTCTTACTTTCAGCCCCTCACACAAACACCATTCCATCCTCATTCTCAGTTCTAACCCGTCACAGAAACATCCCACACGCATTCTCAGTTTCAACCACTCACCAAAAAAACATCCCTTTCTCGTTCTGCGTTTCAACTCATCACACAAACACTATTCCATTCTCATTCTCAGAATAAATGCCTCACACAAGAACCATTATATTTTCATACCCAGGTTCAAACCCTCACACAATCATAACTGACATCCCATACTTATTCTCAGATTCAATCCCACACTCAATCAACAACTCAACTTCATTCTCAGATTCAAAATATCAATGAAACACCATCTCATATTCATGTTCATTTTCAAACTGTCAAACACAACATACACAATCTTATTCTCACTAACAACCCGACAAATAATCACAATGCCATTCTCATTCTTACACTCAACCACTCTCATAAGCACAATCCCATTCTCGTTCTCATGTTCAAACCCTCAATTAACTCCATCCCACCCCTGTTCTCAGTTTCAAACACTCACACAAATATCACTCCATTCCAATTCTCAGTTTCAACCCATTACACAAACACTATCATCTCCTCATTCTCTGTTTCAATCTGCAAATATCACCATCCCATACTCATTTTCAGTTTCAACCCCACAAATAAACACCACCCTAAACTTTTCTCAGTTTCAAACCCTCACATGAACTCGGTCCCATCCTCATTCTCAGTTTCAAACACTCACTCAAACACCGTCTAATCCTCATTCTCATAATCAATCCGTCACACAAACAACATTCGTTTAAAATTCTCTGTTTCAAACCCTAACACAAACACCATCTCATTCTCATTCTCAGTTTCAACCAATCACCTAAACACCACTTCATTCACATTCTCCGTTTCAACTCATCACACAAACACCATTCCATTCTCATTCTCAGGTCAACACCTCATAAAAACACCAACCCAATTTTATTCTCAGATTCAACCCTCACACAAACACCATCTCACCTCATTCTCAGTTTAAACCCCTCATTCAAACACCATTTCATCCTCATTGTAAATTTCAATCCTTGAAAAGCAACTTCTAAAATTTATTTTCTGTTTCAACCCCTTAAAATTCACCATTCCATTTCATTCTAATTTTCAACCTCTCACTAATACACCATTCCATTCTCATTCTCATTTGAAACCCCTCACACCAAACCATACCGTCTTCATTCTCATTTTCGTCACCTCACACAAATACCGCCCCACCGTCATTCTCAGCTTCAACCCATCACTCAAACACCATATCATTTTCATTCTCAGTGTCATTCCGTCGAAAAAACACCACCCCACACTTATTCTCAGGTTGAAACCCTCACACAACCATCACCCCATTCTTAATCTCTGGATCAACCCCTCACTTAAACAACAAATCCTTACTCATTACCAGTTTAAATCCGTCAAAGAAATACCAACTTATTTTTATTCTCACATTCAACTCCTTACCGAAAGACCATTCCATTCTCAATCTCATTTAAATCACTTACACAAACACAATCCAATTCTCACTCTCAGGTACAATCCGTCAAACAAACAACATCCCCTTCTTAATTTCAGTTTATAACCGTGACATAAATAACATCCAGGTCTTATTAGCAGATTCAAAGCCTCACAAAATGACAACCGCATTCACATCCTTAGATTCAACCCCTCAATTAAACACCATCACATCCTCTTTCTCAGTTTCAATCTGTCATACGAACACAATCCGCATATATTCTCAGATTCAACCCCTTACAAAAACACCATCCAATCCTCATTCTATGTTTCAACACCTCACAAAAAACAATTACATCTTCATTCTCAGATACAACCCCTCACACAGAAACCATAACATCCTCATTCACCCTTTCAACCCCTAACACAGAACAACATACCAAACTCCTTCTCAGTCTCAACCCCTGACTCAATCACAATCTCACACATGTTTTGTTTCAACACTTCAATCAAACACCATCTCAAAATCATTCTCAGTTTCAAACCTTCAAACAAAATCATCAGATTTTTATTCGCATTTCCAACTCCTCAAACAGTCACAATTCCATTCTCGTTTTAGTCTCAACCCATCAGACAAACACAATCCCAATATGGTTTTCAAATTCAACACCTCAAATCAACAACAGTATCAAATCTTCTCTCAAACCTCATTCCCTTTTCATTCTCAGATTCAACCCCTCACACAAACTCAAAACATTTCTCATTCTCTGAATCAATCCGCCACACAATCACGATACCCCTCATTTTCCAGTTCAACCCCTAAACTAAACACCGCCTTACACTAATTCTCGGTTTCATTCCGTCACAAAATCAACATTCCAAATTCAATCTCAGGTTCAACCGCTAAAGAAACACCATCCCATTCTCATTCTTAAATTCAACACTTCACATAAACACCACCACATCCTCTTTCTCAGCTTCAACCCATCCTATAAACACGATCCCAGTGTAATTACCAGTTTCAACCCCTCACACAAACATCATCCCATTCTCATTCTCAGTTTCAAACCATTAAAAAATCATCACACCATCCTCATTCTCATTTTCAACCCCTCACGAAAATCACCATCCCATCCTCCTCAATTTCAACCCCTAACTCAAAACACCAACCGGTTCTCATTATCCGTTTCAGCCCCTCAAACAAACACCACACATTCTCTTTCTCAGTTCAATCCGTCGTAAAAACACCAACACATACACATTCTCGGGTTCATCCCCTCACACAAACACCATCACATCCTAATTCTTAGAATCAACCCCTCACACGAAAACAATCCTTTCTTCAATCTCAGTTTCAACCACTCACACTAACAACATCTCAAACGCATTCTTAGCTTCAAATACCAAACCATTCTTATTCTCAAATTAAACCCATCACACAATCACCATTACATATCCATTCTTAGATTCGTACAGTTACACAGAAACACCCCCTTCTAATTCTCAGTTTCAATCCGTCAAAGAAACTCCATCCCATTCTTATTCTCAGTTTCAAACCCTCAAACGAACAACATCTCAAACTTATTTCTCAGTTTAACCCCTCACAAAATAACCATTCCATTCTCATTCTTAATTTTAACCCCTCCCTCAAACACCATCATATTCTCATTCTCAGTTCCAACCTTTCACATAAACACCATCCCAGTCTCTTTCTACATTTCAATTCCTCAATATACACTAATACATTCTCATTTTCAGTTTCAAACCCTCACACAAAAACACACGATCCTCATTTTCAGTTTCTGCCACTCACATAAAACACCTTTCAACAGTCATTTTCAGTTTCAACTCCTTACGCAAAAACCATCTCAAACTCATTCTTAGTTTCAACTCGTTAATCAAACTCCATCTTATACTCATTCTCAGTTTCAATCCGCAAAACACATAACATCGTTTTCTTATTCTCAGTTCCAACTACTCAAACAATCATCAACCCTTTCACAATCTTAATCTCAAATACTCACACAAACAAAATCATTTCCTCGTTCTCAGTTTCAACATTTCAAACCAACTCCAACCCATACTTATTCCAAGTTACAACCCCTCACACTATCATCATTCCATCCTCATTCTCAGTTTCAAACACTTTCAACCCCTCACACAAGAACCACTCCGTCCTCATTCTCAGTTTCAACCCCTCACAAAATTACCACCCCGTCTTCGATCAGAGTACCAACCCCCCACACAAACACCTATCCAACTTCATTCTCAGTTCAACCCCTCACACAAACAGCAATTCATTCTCTTTCTCAGTTTGAAAACGTCAAATATTCACCGTCCCATCCTCATTCTCAGTTTCAACCTCACACTCAAACAACATCTCAACCTCATTCTCTGATTCATACCGTCAAAAAAACAATCCCATTCTTATTCTCATTTTAAACCCCTCAGAAATTCAACATCTCTTTCTCATTCTTAGTTTCAACCCCTCAGTAAAACAACATCCCATCCTAATTCTCAGTACTAATCCGTCACAAAAAACCATCACGTACGCATTCTCACTTTCAACCACTCACGTATCAACATTGCATTCTTATTCTATGTTTCAACTTCTCACACAAACACCATTCCTTCCTCGTTCTCAGACCGAACACCTCACACAAAAATATTCCATCCTCATACTCAGTTTCAAACTCTCACACAAACACAAACAACAACAAACGTTCATTCTCAGATTAAAAACCCTGCACCAACATCAAGTCAACCTCATTCCCAGTTTCAACCACTCAATCAAACTCCATCTTATGCTAATTATTAGTTTCGAAACGTCAAACAAACACCATCCCGTTCGTATTCTCAGTATCAAAACTTCCAAAAATCACCAAGCCCTTCTCATTCTTAAAATCATCCCCACACATAAACACAATCCCTTTCTTTTTCTCAGATTCAAACCATCAAAACAAGACCATCCCATCCTTGTTCTCAGTTTCAACCCCTCACACAAACAACATTCCATCCTCATTCTCAGTTTCAACCCTTCAAACAAACATATTCATCTCCAAATTCTCAGTTCCAATCCGCACAAAATCACCATCCCATGCCCAATTTTTTATTCAAACCATCAAATAAACATATTCCGAATCTCTTTCTCAGTTTCAACTCCTCACACAAACACCGGCCCTCCCTCATTCTCAGTTTCAACCCCTCAATAAAACACCGCATTAACCTCATTCTCAGTTTTAATCCGTCACACAAATATCATCCCTTTCTAATTTTCTGATTCAACCCCTTACACAAACACCGTCCCATCATCATTCTCAGTTTCAACCCCTCACACAAACACCACATTATACACATTCTCATTTTCAACCCCTTACACAAACACCATCCCATCCCCATTCTCAGTTTAACCCCACACACAAACACAATCCCATTCTTAATCTCAGTTTCAAAACATCACACGAACACCATCTGACCCAGATTCCCAGTTTAAGCCCCTCATTCAACAGTTTCTCATCCGCATTCCCTGTTTCAATCCGTCAAAGACAACTTCTAAAACCACTTCTGAGTTTCAACCCCTCGCACAATTAACATCCAATTTTCATTCTCCGTTTCAACTCCTCACACACAACCATAATATTTTCATCATCATTTTCGCCACCTCACAAGAACACCATCCCAACCTCATTGTCAGCTTCAACCCCTCTGTCAAACACCATCTCATTCTCGTTCTCGTTATCAATCCGTCAAACAAACACCATTCCCACCTTGTTCTCGCGTTGATATCCCCACACAAACCTCATCAAATCCTTATTCTCAGTTTCAATCGCTCACTCAAAAACAAAATCATACTCATTACCAGTTTAAATCCGTCAAACAAACACCATTACAACCTTCATCTTAATACTTATCCGTAAAAAAAACAACCTCCCAACCTCATTCCCAGTTTCAACCCCTTAAATAAACACCATCACTTACTCTTTCATAGATTCAACCTCTCACTAGAACACCATCCCATACTCATTCTCATTTTCAACCCCTCACAAAAAACACAAAAAATTTTCATTCTCAGTTTCATCCCCTCACACAAACACCATCCCATTTTCATTGTCAGATTTAACCCCTTTCACAAACATCATCCAAATCTCATTCTCAGTTTTAACCCCTCAAAGGAATAGCATCTCCTTCTTATTGTCAGATTCAATCCGTCAAAGAAACACCAACATATACTTATTCTGACATTCAACCACTCACACAATCAACAACCTGTTCTCATTCTAAGCTTCAATCAGTAACATTAACATAATCCCATTCCCTTTCTCAGAATCAATATGTCAAAAACCACCATAATATACTTATTCTCAGATTCAAACCCTGACACAAACAACAACCAAATCTTATTCTCAGTTTCAAACACTAAAACAATGATCATCCCATTCTCATTCTTAGTTTCAACCCATCACACAAACACAATTCCAACATCATTCTCAAATTCAGTCCGTTACACAAACACCATCAATGCTCATTCTCAGTTTCAAACCCTCACACAAACACCATCCTATCCTCATTCTATGTTTCATCTGCTCACATAAACACCACTCCATCCTCATTCTCATTTTCAACCTCTCACAGAAAAACTAAATATCCGTATTCTCACGTTCAACCCCTCATACATAACACCAAACAAACTTCATTCTCAGTCTCAACCACTCACTCAATCACAACTTCACAAATTCTTGGAATCAACACCTCAATCAAACTCTATCAAAAACTCCTTCTCAGTTTCAATCCTTCAAACTAACACCATTAAATTCTTGTCCTGTTTTTTCACCTCCTCAAAGAGTCATTATTCCATTCTCGTTCTCAGTTCCGAATCCTCACACAAACACAATCTCATCCTCATTCTCTGCTTCAATCCGCCACACAATCACGAAACTCACATTATTTTTTTATTCAACCCCTTAATTATACACCACCACATACTCATTCTCAGTTCCAACCACTCACACGAACACCGTCCCAAACTCATTCTCAGTTTCAACCCCTCACTCAAACACCGCCCCCTACCCATTTTCGGTTTCAATCCGCCAAAGAACACCATGCCATTCTCATTCTCAAATTCAAACCCTTAAACAACACCATCCCATCTGATTTTCTCTTTCAACCCCTCACACAAACACTATCACATCCTCATTACCTGTATCAAACTCCGCAAAAGCACGAACAAAGCATCGTTATTCGTTACAGCCCCTCACACTAACAACATCCCATTATCATTCTTAGTTTCAAACCATCACCGAAGCACCAGCTCCTTCTGATTTTGAGTTTCAACCCCTCAAATAAGAACCATCTCATTCTCATTCTTATTTTCTTTCCGTTAAGTAAAACCATACCATTTTGATTCTGATTCAACCACTCACACGAAACCATCCTATCCTCATTGTCATATCAAACCCTCACACAGAAAGAAATCCCATTCTCATTCTCAGATTATAGCATTCAAACAAACACAATCCCATTCATATTCTCAGCTTCAACCGCTCATTCAAAAACAGCCACATCCTCATTCTCAGAATCAATCCGCAAAAAAACCATTCCTATTCTCAGTTTCAATCCATCACACAAAAAACTTCCCAAATTCAATCTCAAGTTCACACCCTCATACAAACTTCATAGCATCCCCAATCTCAGTTTCAAACCCTCATTTAAACACCATCCGATTCTCATTATCAGTTTCAACCCCCATCAAAAATATCGTCCCATCCTCATTCTCAATTTCAACCCCTCACACAAACAACATACCCTACTCATTCTCAGTTTCAAACTCTCACACAAACACAATCCCATATTCATTTACAGATTCAACCCCTCACACAAAGGACATATCATCCTCATTCTTAGAATCAATCCGTCAAACAACAACCATTCCTTCCTTAATGTAAGTTTCTACACCTTACACATTCACAATCCCAAACTCTATCTTAGTTTCAACGCCTCACACACACACCAACCCATCCTCATTCTCATTTTAAATCCTCATGCAAACACCATTACATCCGCATTCTAAGTTCCAACCCCTTCTCACAAACCACATCACTTCCTCATACTTAGATTCTAACACTCACACAAACACCATCCCATGCTCATTCTGAAATTGATCCCCTCACACAAAAAGCATCTATTCCTCATTCTCAATATCAATCCGTCAAACAAACACCAACAAATTCTAATTCCAGGCTTGATCTCGTCACAATATCACCATCCCACACTCATTCTCAGTTTTAATCATTTACACAAGCCAATCCTAAACTCATTCTCAGATTCAATCCGTCAAACAAACACCATCCCACACTCATTTTTAGTTTCAACCCTTCAATCTACAACCATCCCATCCTAATCCTCAGTATCAATCCGTAAATCAAATACCATCCCAAACACATTGTCAGTTACAAAAGTCACACAAATTACTTCCCATTCTCATTCTATGTTTCAGCTCCTGACATAAAACACCATTTCATCCTCACTCTCAATATCAACCCCTCCCACAAGGACCATCTCTTTCTCATTCTATGTTTCAACCCATCACAAAAACACCATCCACTTCTCATTCTCACATTCAATCCGTCAAACAAACACCAAAATATTTTTATTCTCATCTTAAACATTCTCAGTTTCAACCCCTCACACAACCACCATCCCAATCTCATTCTTAGTTTCAAACCTTCACTCAATCACCATCCCATCCTCATTCTCATTTTCGACCCCTCTCACAAACACCATCCCTTCCTCATTCTCAGTTTCAACTCCACACACAAACACCATCCCTTCCTCTGTCTCAGTTTCATCCCCTCACACAATCTCCATCTCTTCCTCATTCACAGTTTCAATCCGTTACCCAATCCCTGTACCATCCTCATTCTCATTTTCAACTCCTCACAGAAATACCTTACCATCCTCATTCTACGTTCTTTACACCGTAGTTACGTTCTGTGGAGTCAAAACCGAAACATCTCCTTACTTTGTCTATGTAACTGAACACGATTTGCAATATAATTCCACAATTCGCACGGCAGTGTTTAATGAAACTTGTGATGCAATGGCTATCCCTGTCCCACTCCACGCCAAATGCATTTTTGCATGTTGTATTTTAATTATGTATTTTAACTTTCGTTTATAGTTATTTTTATGTGTAACCATGGTGTAATGTAACGTGCAATCGCACAGCTCTATGGCGTATCATATCCGTTTGCTGGGATCATCTGTCAGCTGCGTGCACTGTCGTATCTGAATACTCTGTCGCGTTCCAGGAATTTTGATTGGCCTCTCTGTTTCCGTGGAAAGGGGTATTTGCCGCACACATACGACATTTCCAAGCAACGTTCCTGTCCGACACGTGTGACAAATTATTCTGCCGACCACACTGGAATATCCAATTTCATTCGTGGAATAATTCATGAGCGTCTTGCTTTATAAATTGGTGGCATTGCAGCTGGAAAAGACCTCCCTTTACTCGTGTGAGCATCACTTCTCATTCGCCTTCTGGAAGACAGAAGTTAGCCTGTTTTTTATTACGATAATTCCTTCAGACAGAAAGTTTATTGTGTAAACGAAAGTTTAATTTCGGCGCAACAGACCCTAGTGATCCAGAGCCTCTTTGTTGAGACCCCACGATCGCGAAAGGGATTAAGATTAATGTAATTCAATTAACACAAAATGAAAGTCTTACACCTTCTCCTGATGAACAGAAGGAAGGCCAGTTCAGATAATGAAGTGTTTTTAACGGAATAAATGGCAAGATAAGTTCAATGTGTTACTATATTAATTGTAGACACTCCTTTCACATTATTAGGAAACAATATTTTTTTGCAGCGGCGTTGCTTGCAGGCAGAATGGTGCGGTTTTCTGGGGCGACAGAATGGAGGGGGCTGTGGGCGAACACATGAATTTTTCTATATTTAAAATTTTTAATTTACTGATACAACAAAAGGAAATTTCAATAAGTAAGAGTAATTCCTTTAAAATTTCACAATTTTTATAATGGTGGGCCATTGCGATTACTGCCCAGGGTATCAAAATCTGAGTTACGTCTTTGGGTGTTCGGGAACCAATATGCACGAGGCAGACCGTCTGGAGTACAAGCAGTAAGAATTTTAATAGTGTAAGACCGATATAATTTCAAAACACCTCCCCAAATAATTTAATAATTTGTATTCTGCTCCGTTGTGGCGCCGTGTTGTTTGTTGACAGATACAAATGTTTTGGAGCTGTTCTTTGCTCCATTTTTCAAGGTAGAAATTTGCGGAATATACATATAAACTTGCAAAGAATTTCGACGGGAATAAGATAAGAAATAGACGCATATTATTCGTCTGAAACATCGGTATTCACTGACAAGACAAATCAAATTACACAGTGCCTCGTAGAGGTCAGTCTACCTTGTACTTTAGTAAAGATACAAATGTTAGAGTTTTAATTTTGACGCAGTCGCTGGGAGGCCAGATGTTTGAATACAATGAGCTTGTAGGGTAGAACTGCTGTCATATCTCGCGGAGGCTTAATAAAGAACTGTCTTCGTTTCAAAATTTCTTGTCAGAAAATATCATAGAAATTCCTCTGTTGATAACACAATACAAATTGTGTAAAAGATAAAGATCTTGCCTGAACATTCCATACGGGCTGAGTGGAGATAGAGGTAAAACTTTACTCTTTCTTTAATCTCTTCTGTGGATGGGGTGATATTCATCGTCACGCCCCGACCGGAACGAGACCCGGTACCCATTGTATAGTGAGATGGGTGGGCCTCAGGGCCCTTCTAGACGATTGTGGAGGGGAGAATATTGTTCCCACTGCGGTTCGAACCCCGAAACCTCCATCCTGTATCGAGTCGCAATACCGAGTAAATGCAAATTGTTTTTGTCCGTAAACACATATGGGAAAAAGGAGAAAACCCTCAACACATTCGTTCTTGAGCGATATTATTAAAAAGAGTATAGGTTGTAAGAGTGTGCCCTCCGTACAGTCTGGTGAGAGGGGGGTAGGCATTAGTGCAAGGGAGGGTTTAATTGCGACCGAGGCTGTACTCGTTCATCAGCGACATTATTAAAGAGGGATAGGTTGTAAGAGTGAGTGCCCCCCACATTTTTCAGTTTGGAGGTGCGTTCGTAGCCAACAGTGTGGGCCGGTGGTGGGGGCGCGCTACTTGTTACTTCCGCGACAGAACAGGTTGTGGGGGACCTTACGTGTGTGTGTGGAGGTTCCGTCCGTATTACTCCCAACATAGTAGAGTGTAGCGACAGCCCTGGATGCTGACAGTAGTGAGATCCTTCGGGATAACAGGAGGTGATGTCATTGCATTCCTGCACGTTCGTAGAGAAAAGCATTGTTCTGCGGACGCAGCAGTATTCTCGGAGGAGGAAAAGTTCCAGAAGGGCGAGTAATGCAAATAGGTAAGGAACATATGTAACCATGTATGGTCATGTCATATGACAAGCACTAGGGCGATGGGGTTTGGAATAATAAGTCCAGTCACTGGACTCTATGTCATTAAAATCTGTGCGCTTGCTGTAACGTGAAACCTGTGTGTGTGTGTGTGTCGGTCGTGAAGAAGAAGGACGGGGCGTGACACCGTGCAGTTTGGTAAGTGCAATGCGGTATCTGTTAATGCGATTCCGTTAGCTTATACTATGCGTGGAAGTATAAGACGATGGAACACATTAACGTGTC
>Ga0131853_10005359_pt1 | contig 23109 bp, 19 predicted proteins | sample TergutLab28metaG_FD_92764 | JGI IMG/M metagenome (GOLD analysis project Ga0131853, IMG submission 92764) | Labiotermes labralis P1 segment gut microbial communities from Petit-Saut dam, French Guiana - Lab288 P1 (version 2) (version 2) | ecosystem: Host-associated > Arthropoda: Insects >...
AACATCATCATCTTCTTTCTTTCAAGGGTTAGGCTTTTGTCCTCTTCTGACTTCACAAAGCGCATCTCTTTCTTGAGCGTCCGACATCTCTTCCATCTTGGAGATTATATTCGAAGACGATCTTCAAAATCGCGATCCATCCGTTCTTAGTGAATGTTCTCCCCAGCATTTCCTGTAGTTATGAGAGTGACGTTTAGTTCTTGTCTAGCATCATCATTATGGAAGCAATCCAGCGTTGTACAGGCTGCAACAGATCTTAAACAAACCATTTCTGCGGCAGTCAGTGAACTATATCTTTTCGGTTCATTACTCACGTTTCACTACCGCACAAATAAGGCGGGCACAGCCGTCACCTTACAACATTTTATTTGTGTTTCTTGCTTCAATTTCAGACATTTGTAAGCTGAGTGATGTGGAACTTGGTAATACTTAAGAGACATGGTTTTTGTGCAGATGCTGCCGTCAGTAGCTCGGACTGCATAGCGTCGAGTGGTAGGATGCTTAATGGTTCAGCTTTGCGGATGTGAGAGGAAGCGGTCGTGGCGTCGTTTGTCGTACCTTCTCAGAATTTACCTACAGGAACCAGGGACTGGGAAAGACCACGAAGAAACTCGGAGCCGAATACGAAGGAGAAATGCTGTTAATACGGCCCTGATTCTCGATAGACTTATATTACTGGATCATATCGGGTCTAGAATAATGTAGATTAAGCGTTAAGATTCTAGGCTTCCTATCTATTTTCTAGTATGACGAAATGTAATTTGCTAGATAGGTACCAACGTTCATCCGAAGCTTTATGACTGTGTACCAAGCTGCAGAGCGCCACGTACTATAGGACAGCAGTTTTTGTAGTCACTACCGTGGCAACCGTAAAGAACACGCAATCTTCTTAAGTGTTGTCAAGGGAAAAATTGATACAGCGAACAAAAAAGAAGACATCTAAACACCACATCCATGGGACTGGTATTTTTAAACAAGTCTCGTCTCTGCTAGCGTTGTACCGCAGGAATGTGGCTGGGCCCATGATGCGCATGGAGCTGGACCTTTTTTGCATTATACAATGCGGATCGTTCAATGTTCTAATGAAGTTTGCTGCATGACGAAACCGTCAAGCAAATGTATTACAAAAGGTTCAATTTTATAATTTTAGACGCAATTTTCCTATTCAAATAACAACACGCGATTTCAATTAAGGACCGTAGTGTGTCTTTAATACTTTTAGGATTCATCACATTACGGGCCTCACCACGTTTATTAAAACGTTACATACTGAAAAGCGCTTTTGAACATTTCCAGTGTTAGAATGAAATGGGGGTTGAAGAGCTCTCAACATGTTTTCTGTGACCTATATTTCTCTTTCGCTGGGTACATTAACAGAATTTATGAAATGCCATTTCGACATAGAAAATTCTCTGTTCATTTAACTCATGTGCCTAATGCAATTTACACTCGCACATGCTGTAGTGCATTCAGCTGTTTAAAGTATGCCAGTTACAGTTTAGAGGAGCAATGCGTATATGTTGCGGGAACTAATAAAGGAGAAGTAACACTGGACGTAGGAAATTAGTCATCGAAAACATTTTTAATCAGTATTATGTACCAGATTTTATTATTGTGTAATTAAGTGAAGCTGTGTATGGTACTGGGAGATGTAGATCTAGAATAATTTTTTAGGGCAAAAGATTTTCAAAAACATCGTCGTGGCTTATGCTAAATTCTGTTCCTGTGTGAACTGTGAAATGTTGCAGAAGTCTGTGAATTACCTTTTCAATTTTGATGGACTTTATTTTTTGTTATCCATGACTATTTTAATTTGCCTACTTATTATGCGCTTTTTTTTTTGTTATTTTTTTTTTGGTGGCTACTTTCTGGACCTAAACTGGAACTGGTGACTTGAGGCAGAAGTGTGGGGAAGTACAGCGTGATGGGAGAACACATTAATCGTAGAATGTTTAGCAGGACTCAACGCACTTTCCGTTATTATTTAAAACGCGTATTAATTGGAGTCAGATGCATTAAATCGTACCTGATATTAAGCAAATTTAAGCGCGAGAAGATAGCAGCACAAATAAAATGGCCCTGGAGAAGCTTTGAGTACGACAAACACGAGACCTACTTAACCTACTGCTTCAAACTGTAACGTTGTGCAGTGTTTTCCGCTTCTAGGAAACACAATGGCTCTTATTATAAGCGCCTCGAAATTTCCAGCAGAATGAAGTCACTAGCTCTGCCGTACACTGATAGTCACATTTGATCCTGTATACCCATCGTCGGTTTAACTTCTCAGATACTTGGCACAACAAGATAGGATGTGTGTAACAGGCCGGGGTTCGTAGTTCAAGTCTCGAACTGAGCAAAGATGAGGAAATAAAAAAATTCATATAGAATCGTAGGAAAGAAAACCAACTAGATGCTACTGAATGCTTTTTTGCACTTATAATCTGCTAAACACGTTTCGGGCACTTATATGCCCATCACCAGGAGCTCGAGACTATACTTGTGTTATTACCGCGTATGGTGTGTAATGCCTTGGTTGCTGGTTGTCGGCTGTTAGGAGCAGAGCAGCAGGCTATGCGTCCGGGATGCACGGACAAACATAACATCAAATACAGATGGAATCGTTTATGTTCAGACCGAAGATGGCTTCTAAGAACCGAAACATGTCGCTGTAAATTCTTAAAAAGAAAATTAATAAGTTGTGCTAGACACCATTTTATTACCTTATTTAATTACTGGATCGGAACACATCGGGGATGTCTTGCCTGAAAATTATAAGAAGTTGGTGGTCTATGCGATTTGTATAACACTACTGACATTCGTTTCGAATGTGTTCTTTTCAGAATTTACTGCGGCCGGAGAGGATTCGCAGATGGGTGGGAGACTGTCAAACCTCATTTCCACCAACTAGCTTGCTTGAAAGTTGGCTGTTTCTTAGAAGGAAGGGAAGTAAACATTCTCGAATGTTTACTTGAACGCTTCGTGCGTGACCTTCAAAGTCGGGGTGCCACACATGATCATGTCTATACAAACATGTAGCGGTGCGACTCACTCTTGCCTCTGCTAAACAGTTCTTCGTCTTAAGTATTAAGTCCATTATTCAGCATTAATTTTCGACAATCGCTAACTCCTCATTATTTGGAGGTAATCAGTGAATAAATTCCAGCAATTTTCGTATATTTGTCAATAAACTAAATCGACGCAAAGCTGCGTGATTAATACAAAGTTAACTTTGTGGCTATCACAGTTGGCTTGACGTTCTCCGATAAATATTCCTCGAGATAAGCTTCGTGTTCAGCGGGTGAGAATAGTGCAAATACGTAACCGTGAGACGAGCAGTTTCGAGTGGGGGGCTACGGTAAGTACCAAGTAACATTGTGGCGCGTTCGCGTAATGTTTGTACCTCCTCGGCTATCCTGAGAGCCTGATGCAAGTTAAAGAGAACAGATCGCATTTATGGCGATTTAATGTCGCTGGCAGCAGTACAACATACTTAGGACTTCTTATAAATTGCCAGATATTTTTTCCCGATTTTAAGGAAATGTTAATCATCTCGACAGTTTCATGTTTATGCTTCTGTGCATCGCTGATCTATGTTAATAACTGTCCAAAGAGATGCAAAACAAAGCAGTCTATTTATTATTCTGCAAGTCCACTCTACATGTTTCGGGTGTCAACCACGCCCATCATCAGGAGTACACAAAACTGTAACTACAGCCTCCGGTACTGTGCAGCTGCCTCCCTCCAACGTGGCCAGGCTTGGCCACGTTTGAGGGAGGTAGCTGCACAAAAAATATGACCACTATCGGAAGTTGTAGTTATAATTTTGTGTACTCCTGATGATGGGTGTGGTTGACACCCGAAACATGTGGAGTGAACTTGCAAAATAATAAATAGAATGCTTTGTGATGCATCTCGTTGGACATTTATTAATACATCTCGATAGGTTTTCACAAAAGTCCGCAATACCAGATTTCGCTTAAATCCGTCAAGTGGGAGCTTCGCTGATAAATGAGGTCAGACGGACTGACGATCAGATATAAAGAAGCTAAAAGGCGCTTTTCGCGGCGATGAGAAAGGGCATAATGAGGCTGCTAATGAACGATTTAATTTGCAGCTTTCACACATATAGCGCTGAAAATGGGTGGAACTGGATATCATGTTTACTGCAGTTTAAATATAGTTGCCAGCTGTCTTAATAATACTGTATATCTGAACGGACAGTAGGTTTAATACTGATGGAAGAGGTATATTATTTGATCAGGAAATGCATGCAGTGACGCTGATCGACGTTGGAAGTAGCAAATTTTGTAACAGCCCCTTTTATGAGAATTCTGTTATTCTAGGATATTACGCTGCGTCAATAGGTAATAGACGCCACGATCCGACGTTTCGAGGCGATTGTTACGAAACGTCGGGATTTGATTGTCCGTTTGATGCAGCGTAATACCGCAGAAGAACAGACGTCCCTGCTACACAACTCTCGCCTTTTGTATCATCTTGACCTTAACGACATAATGAGCGTTATATGTAACCATGGATTCAGTAATTTTATCTGAATATAATGTGTGCGCCTTTATTACGTGATCGTATTTGTAAAACATTTGATACCTCCACATGTTGTACGTTTAATTCCCTAACAATGTCCCAGCTTGGCCGAAACATGTTGGAGATACGTGCAATGAATGAAATGCAGTAGGCGGGGTGACCCTGCCCCAGTGTACACAGGTGGATGCTTTAATAATGATTCCACTAAAACATCGCAAACAAGAAATGGCGCTTTATAACCCAGTGTGAGAAAGCAATAATGGAAAATTCTACCACGTAAGTGTGGCCAAAATTGGAAATAATAACCCACTAGTCGCTTCATAAAGCTGGATCGGATGTAACGCGAATAGTGTAACGAATGTGGAGGTGGAAATGCTGTACATAAGTGTGACGTCTGTAGTCTTCGTAACGTAAATCTGAAGCTAGCAAGATATATTATTTCGATATGAGTGATTGTTTTTGCTGTTGTAAGAAGGAATCTAATCCCATTTAGTAGAATACGAGTATAACATTGAGTGCAGTAAATTTCGCCCTTTAGTTGATAATGGATTGGTGATCGTAAGGGAAAATAAGATTCCTTTCCTCATGTGTAAACGTTTGGTTTTTTTCTGGACTGATACTTACTGATGCCATTCTAATGCTAATCTAAAGCCAACTGCATATTACCGCCGTAGTTAATTTCCGTTTTCACTGCATACTTTATTCCATTACTTCGGTAGAAATAAAATGCATTCGGTAATGATATCTGTCGCTTCTGTGGACCGACGTACCAGTTTTGTGTAGAGTCGGCACAAAAATCTCGACACCAACCACCGGCTGGGTTTCCCATTAAATTCCTCCCATTAGAATGATTGATTTGAATGCGGTATAGGGTTTTATTTAGGGACGTATGATTTCCGTACGACACAGAAATCTAATCTAAGACTGTAGGTTTTAAGTTATTTCTATTCAACAAGTTAATGTTCTTCATTTCAGATTTTTGTCGGAACTGAATTATCATTCTGTGTAAACACCCTTTAAATCCTAGTGGTTACATCATGTATCACCAAGTTTAGCACTTGACACTTGTCCGCATAGTGTAGTTATGTTTAGCGTGGTTCTTAGAACAAAAAGCATTTCCTTGTCTAAACAGCAACGCTGGTTCCTGTAATCGAGTACAGAATCTGTTTAATGTATCATACCTACAGAATTTTTGAACATAATTCATTTGAATTTTCTTATTTGAAGAGGTAAGTTACAGTGGCACGATGAGTGCAGCAGGAATTACTTTTCTGTTTCCATTTACCTTATTTATGAGCCGTCCAGATTAAGGTTGATTAAGTTACCTAATAGGCTATATTTTGTCCCATATTTTTTATGCCAGTAAATAGGTCAGTAAATTCCGAAGTCTAGGCAAGACCACGAAAATTTTCTAAGCTGATTACTGGTTTTAAATATGTGGGATTGTCTGCTATAGCGCCATGTTATTATATGATTGGAATTGTTTGAATTAAATTCGTGGGCGCTATGAATGTGGAAGATAAATACCGATCGCTGTTATGTTCCCAGGTTACAAATAATAACCAAGTAAATTAATGTATTTCCTGACAGCAGAACCCGACTGCTAATACCGAACCCGTCACTGAACACCACAGCAGACCTAGTGGGCCCACCGCCCACCTTCATAGCCAATATCCACAAGACACATCTTAATGTTTTTCTCCTACATTCTTCTCGGTCTCCCGTGATATTTCTACAAGAGGTTTCCCTATCAAACCATTTTACTAGCTCTATAGCCCAACCCATTGCTGTATCCCATATTTTACTGACAGTTCCTGACGTGTGCAAATGACGAACTTCCTCTTTGCGTGACGTCTTGAACTGTTCGGTTTCTCCATCCGTATCAAAATTACGTTCCTGAATACTTTATTTTCAATTTTCAGTTCGCATTGTTCCCTCGAAATAAGATACCATGCTTATTTACCGAATTCGTCGACTAGATAATTAGTTTTGAGTCTCTTACATTGAGAAGATGGCATAGTAAGAATTTTTGAAGTTTGAACTGAACTTTTTCTGAACTTGAGAGGATTTTATTTAAATTGTCCTAGAAGATAAATTGTTTGCCGAAGCGTATCAAAAGAAAATATGAACATGCAATACTGATTGCTGCTCTTTTTACAGGAGGAAGCAAATCACAGTTCTGAAGTTTTTGTGAAAGTACTTAAACGTTCAGTCTGTGAAACTACTAAAAGAAAAGATAAAACTGTCAATTTTTTATGTTTGTGTGACCGCGCATCATTGATACAATAATGTAAGCAGCCAACTAGATGCAACAATAATAATTTTATTAATAATTTCAATCAGCTCAACATTTTTCGGCCTACTGGCAGCATCGTCGGTGCTTTATACCACAAGCTGTAAACACAGTCTAGTGCTCCTGAGGATGGGCGAAATTATCGCCCGAAAAATGTTGAGCTGATTGAAATTATTAATAATATTATTATTGTTGCATCTAGTTGGCTGTTTATATGATTATATAGCTGTCTGTCTGAACTGGGTATTTGGCGGAAGGGTTGTATGGCTCCACTCATTCCGAACTTTGGTTTCACATGACGTGGTTAGCTTCACGACCCGGTCGCCTTAACCCTGGAGAAAACTCCGTCGTACCAGTTGAATAGGAGGCTTCTACATAACGCGGCATATAATTGTTATCAACTTCAATAGATGAAGTGTTAATCGGAACGCGCAATACCTTGATTCATTTTGATATCATCTTCTTGTTTGTTACATATACTACACGGCCGAAGGAGTGAAATTAGAAACTGCCTTTGCCTCCTGTAGTGAAGACATCTGCAAACAAAGGGATAAGGAACATTTTTCGTTAATGCAATGAATTGTATGCAGAGCAGCTGATTAATGCTGTGCTGGGTCTGTCATCGAGGCTGCAGCACGCTCGGCACCCACCCTTACTCCACCATACACAAAGCAGTGACAAATTACGGTACTCTTTTTTTTGCCGTTGTGCGCAGCGACGTGTTTATAAACACAGTAAATACCTTACACAGCCGTTGTTTTTGTTAATTACCAGAGCGCGCGCACGCATTATGTTACTTACATAGACATTGACGAGATTTATTGACCTCTGCACATATTCTGAGCCTTGTGACGTTAGTTTTATTTTTATGATACTCAGCTATAACAGTGGAATCCAAGATAAAATGATATTAGGATAGTTTATAAAACCTGTATCTTTATGTAAGAGATACAGAATGTTATTAGACAGTGTAAGCTCATAGAAACATTAGCATGGCTCTTTGAGGTATGGATTTTATATGGAGTGATTTAGTTGCTGTCTGTCAGTAAACAATTAAGTGTCTCCAGTAAGAACAGAGTTTGTACTGTATCGGGAAATAGAGTAATTCAATGATTGTGACAATCACATAAGGCACATAAATGCAGCGTGTGCTGTAGAACGCAGGCGCAGGTTTCATCAACGTTATGGAATGTGGTATAAGTATTTCCCACTATGCTGTAAAGCAGTGGTACCCAAACTCAAGTCGCGACGAAAATCGGGTCTCGGGGGTTTGACGTAGGGCCGTGAAAAGGTGTTATGGAGAACTCGATAATTATAAAAAAAAATCAAGTTTGTATCTAAATTTAAACAGAATGATCCAGAATGTGTGTTTATTAATTTTAAACATGCCAGAGAAATTAAAATTTTCATAACTAATGAACACACTCTATTATTATTATTATTATTATTATTATTAAATGGAGATTTACTTAATGCATGTTTTGTGTATTTAATTTTGTCTAAAAAATATTGAATTTGACAAGTAACAGTAAAACTTTAATATATTTTTAAAAAGAAGCATTTTTATGGAGTGTTCAAGAAAGGGCATTATTAGTACTTTATTTATAGTAAATAAAATTGCTATTGGCGTTTCCATAATTTTGCCTGTTGTTTTGTATGGGTGTGAAACTTGGTCGCTGACATTGCGGGAGGAAAGGAATTTGAGGGTGTTTGAGAACATGATGTTGAGGAGAATATTTGGACCTAGGAGGGATGAGGTAACGGGGGAATGGAGGAGATTGCATAACGAGGAGCTAAATGATTTGTACTCCTCACCCAATATTGTGCGGGTGATAAAATCGATAAGAATGAAATGGGCTAGGCGTGTGGCGCGTATGGGTAAGGAGAGGGGGTATATAGGGTCTTGGTGGGGAAACCGGAGGAAAAGAGACCACTGGGGAAACCTAGGCGTAGATGGGTGGATAATATTAGGATGGATCTCCAGGAGGTGGGATGTGGGTATATGGACTGAATTGGGCTGACCCAGAATACAGACAGGTGGCGGACGCTTGTGAGTGCGTAATAAACCTTCGGGTTCCGTGAAATGCGGGGAATTTCTTGACTAGCTTCAAACCAGTTAGCTTCTCAAGAAGGACTCTGCACCATGGAGTAAGTAAGGAGTATTGGCGTTTCCAAGGTAGATTCGTGGGTCGCATACCATTTGCTACTTTAGGGTACACACATAAAAGGTTAGGAACCGCTGTTGTAAAGGGTTAAAGAGAGGAGCCTACTCTATCTTTCTCACACTTTCAGTTATAAGTTTTCATTTTTGAATCCAATACACAAACACCTGATCCAATGTACAGTGTTAACACATAGATAGAACTCTGTTACCGGATGGTTTAAGGGGAAAATAATATTAAAACAGATAATTATGAAAGTGTTTTTGTCTGTGGACTGGATTAAGCTGGATCAGAGTGGGAACTACTGATTGGCCCTTGTGACTTGTGTAATGAACATCAGGTGCTTAGAAAGGGCGGGAAATATGTCTGTTAGCTCAGAAGGTAAAGCTTGCGAAGAAGTCTCTCGCCCGGGCAAAGCTCACTCGAATGGTGATACACTACGGGAGATAATCCGGTTCGAACCTCGACCTACTGTCCTGACGTTCGTCGTGTTTCTTTCATTCTCTATAAGCAAGTGCCAGGGTAGTGCCTTGATTGTACCACGTTCACTTCCGTAAACACCATTTCCTTTCTTTTTTATAGTACTTATTGCGCAACAATTGTTGCACGAACGCGCGTCAGTATCATGTTACACGTACAGTGCCTGTCTTGTTTATGGTTGTAGTGTTTTCTAATTAATTCTTCTGTGCCATTCTGAAATTCGTGAATCACGCTGTTTTTTATACAGTGAACTTGAAATATCCTCTCAACCAAAAACCACTGAGTTGTGTACATAGTGTTTTATGTATGATGCAGGCTCATTCTTCCCAACGAACTTTAATCTTGTTACAGTCGTTAAAAGAGTGTCGGGCGGACAATAAAGTTACAAGTGATTATATTTTGGTCTCTTTGTTGTCTGGTCTGATACGAACATCATATTTAGCTGTACTGCTACCCACTGTTTTTCACCCATTCCCAGCAACAGATGAGGCACTTATCGTATTATGGACTAGGCCTTCCTCTTCACTCCACTAATTTTTCACATATTCATCACCGCTCTTTCGGCATTTATCTTGTCGTGAAATGAGCTTTTCGTGGAAGTCCTTGTTCTTTGCTGTCAGCTATCACGTCACGACTGTTGCGATGTCGCGATCCTCTTTTTAATTTGCAAAATTGTACAAAATTGTACACCATTTCAGTTCCTTTTCCAAGTGATCCTCATACATGTTCGTTGTGTCCTTATTCAAGAGCACCATAAGTAGACTCCAGATGAAATGTGATGGCACACGGTGACGCACAGGAGGGTAAGTGAACGGGAAACTGGCGAATGGATTGGGTAGCCATTACTCTTCACACTACCTCGGAACATGGTGTGTCCAGCATTACTACTGCTGATGCGCACAACACGGTTGCCAGTAGTCGACTGAACTGACGCCCCCGCCGATTTAAATGGACTCGTCCGTTTCGCTGAAAGACGAAATCTGGTTTCTGCGCGTGTGCTATCACATTTCAAACTCAGTCTACTTCGAAATGACTGCCTGACCTTGAACAAACGTGGTATTCTGGATATTGCTTTATTATCCTGAGGAGTTTGACATGTCATGACCACACAGCGCGTTAAGATAAGCATTACAATAACAAATTAATTTTAATTGATTTCCGTGATTATTTTAGAATGTATCCATGTGTTTCGTTACGTTAGTCCTGAGTAATTTTAACCCGCATGGCTGACCACTGGTGGGCTTGAATAAAAAGAAAAGGAAACTTTGGATTGCTTAAAGTGTGGGGCATTGGTTGTCCGATAGAGCGAGTTTAGTCGTCACTAGAATTACGATTAATAAAATTAGTTTAGTTAAATAAATTTAAGAGGCAACAAAATAGTTTCTGGTTTTGGTTTTGTAAAGATGATCAAAATATTTTTAACATTCATAGGTCCGTGCATCACTAATATATTGGCAGAGTACAACCAACAAGAGGCAACGTTTCACAGTTTATTTATTGCTGTAAGACGCTCTACATCAGTGTTTCTCAACCGCCGGGCTGCAGCCTCGTACCCGGCCCTGGCATCAGTTATACCGGGCCGCGAGATTTTCTCCTGGAATTTGTCATTTTAGTTTTCTAAGCAGTTTTCATGAATAAATGTTTTATAGTGGGAATATTCTGAGGAGAACAATATTCGTGAATGTGTCGCAAAACTCAGACCCAGATGCTGGCCAGAGGAAACTACAATATGCTACAAGATTTCATTAGTCCAGTGATTTATAACTAATTTAAATGTAATTTTATGTTTGTCAACATGCCACACCGTATACATAAGTGTACTAATACTCTTTATGATTATGCCATAATTAATTATTAATACTTATGTTAGTTTAGGGTATGAACTTAAAAAAATGGAAAGGTATTTACGAGTAAATATGTTTGGACCGGGCCCTCGTCTTATGAAAAAAAAATTTACCGGGCCGCGGTCTCACGAAGGTTGAGAAACACTGCTCTACGTGTTTCAGACGGGTTTTCCGTCCATTATCAGGAGCTCAAAACTGCACATACAGCGTCAGGTATTGGTTTGACAAATACCTGACACTGTTAGTAAAGTTTTGAGCTCCTGATGATGGACGGAAAAACCGTCTGAAACATGTACAGCATATTACAGAAATAAATAGTGAAACGTTGCATCTTTTTCGTTGTACTCTGCGAATATGACCGAAACATGTCGTCAAGATAAAAATAAAATAAATATAATGTTGTGTTTGACTGAAACCAGAAACTATTTTGTTGGCTTGTAGTTTAATGAACACAACGGCATGTCCACTACAAAAAGTAAATAAATTCAGCCTGTCTGTGTCTGTCAGCAGCAACCAATTGAGCTTAAAGGACGAATTCCGTCTAAGCAGGGTGTAATAAATTCTTTCTACCCATCTGAGGCTTTTTTGAGCTTGGTACATTTGTATGGACTGTTTTACATAGTGCTGTAATTGAAATGTGAACTGTGTCTTCTTGGATCGTTTATACATTCATTACAACGTACCATGTGGCATCCCTCTTAAACTATTAAACACATACACTTACTCCATGTAGCATACTTCTTCTTGAGAAGCTAACCGATTCTCAGCTACTGAAGGAATCGCTGCATTTTATGGAACCCGAAGTTCGCTATCGCTTTTACAAGTGCCCGCCACCTGTCCCTGTCCTGGACCAGATCAATCCCATCCATGTCCCTCATCCCACTGCCTGAAGATCCGTCGTTTTAAGTGGCACTTTACTGAAGGACCCAATTTAACTTGAGTCATTTAACCGATTTTGATGTAACTTATACGATATGTGTATTCTGCACGTTACCTATGTAACTGTGATTATTGGATGCTTTCGCAAAATTGAGGAAAGCCACTATTACCTTCTTCATGTCTTTCCGTCTGTCCGCATGGAATAACTCGGCTCCTACTAAAGGGATTTTCATGAAATTTGATATTTGGGTACTTTTCGAAAATCTGTCTATAAAATTCACGTTTCATTAAAATCTGAAAGGCATAACGGGCACTTGACATGATGACCAATATAAGTTTTTAATCATATCTCGCTCAGTTCATCTTAGAATGATATTTCTACGACAGCTTTAGAGACAATAAAAACGCACATTTTATGTTCAAAAAAAATTTTTTTTCGAATCTTGTGCCATTTATGAGATAATGTGGAAAAATATGGTAGAGCTAGACAGGCCACAGATGACAACATTGCGCATGCTCGTTGCATGCTGGATACCTTGGGAATATGTAATGCGTTTTTCCACTGCAACATTGTTTGCATGAACTCGCCTCAGTGTTACGTCATACATACCCACATTACCTGCTATTTTTTTTTTATAAGTACGTAAAGTACGCAAACAATTTTCGGACAAAATATGAAGTTTTTCTTTTAATCGTACATTTTTCTACGGAACGTACTGTTGTTGGAAGATTTATAATAAAGAAAACGTCACTGGCCTCAAGCAATGCACAAACGAAAGGCAGGAGATATATTGCTAATTCAGTTAAATCACCTACATGAGATACTGGTGGGAACTCATGTCCATAAAGTACTCGGGGCGCCAGGTTTATTCGTTAGTGTCGTAATATATATATATATATTATGGGATGGGTGTGTCTACGCAAAAACGTCGTTTAATAGACGAATATGAACATCGCACACTCTGCAGGTCTGGTAATCAATGAAATCGGGTGGAGGACATGACGCTCTAGGAGATCTGGAGATAGAATATGCGAGAATGTTATCGCGAGGACAGGGAGTGGCTGCTTAGGAGGTGTGGTGGTGTGAATCGCGCTTGAAAAAAATTCATGATTTCGGAGTTATGTCAATGTTAGTAACTGGATATTTGTCTAATAGTATGAACAACCAACGAGATGCAACAATAAAAATTTATTAGTAATTTCAATCAGTTCAACATGTTTCGGACGATAATTTCACCCATCCTCAGGAGTACTAGACTGTGTTTACAACTTGTGGTATAATGCACCGAAGAAGCTGCCTGCTGGTGACCGTGTCACGAGCAGGCAGCATCGTCTGTGCGTTATACCACAAGCTACAAACGCAGTCTAGTACTCCTGAGGATGGGTGAAATTATCGTCCGAAACATGTTGAACTGATTGTAATTACTAATAAATTGTTATTGTTGCATCTCGTTTGTTGTTCATACTATTGTATCAGTGATGAACCGTCACACAAGCATCCTGCCATTTCAAATTCCAAAACGGCCAACTCTCGTGTTACTGCTTTTAATTATCCATAACAAAGTAACTAAGAAAGTGACTCTGTGGAACGGGGTTCTGTTTGAAACGTTAATAGTAGTCAACCAATAGTCAGCAGTTAATAGTCAACCAATTTTTCTCCCTTTTTTTTACCATTATCACTCGTCCTTATATTCTGAGCCAGATTCATTCTGTGCAAACCCTTGTGTCATATTTTAAAAGAACCATGATAATATTATGCTTTAATCTTTGCCCAATTATTCCAAGTGATCTCTTTTATTATCATATTCCGAGAAAAATTCTGCATTCAATTCTGTTGCCTCCCGCCTCTGTCCCTCGCACGCGCTGATGCTTCGATCATTCTTCCTTCTACATTTGACACTATCTGACACTTAGTTCACATTACGGAGCTGCATATTTTGCCGCTTATTTCAGCTGCAACTCTATTCATTTTTGAGACGCAAAAGTTTGGAAGGTTAACAGTACCGGTTTATGGGTTCATATGCTGTGCACTCAAGACTGTCAGGTTTAATTGTGTTGTCCCAAAATGAATTAGTGTTTTGTGCTTGAAGGGACATTAAGTTGATACAGAAAATTATCACTAATATACTAATTCGTATAGTGTATCAATACGTATTATTGTTACTATACTACTGCTGCTGCTACATCAACAACAACAACGACGACGACAACAACAAATACTACTACTACTACTACTACTACTACTACTGCTACTGCTGGCACTAATGCTAGTGCTACAACCACTGCTACTTCTATTACCACTACCAGTACTATTTTCGTAATGGCACAACAAATTGTTTAAATTTGTCATAAAAATGTACTCTATTATTTGGCAGGTTTAATGTAATTTTATTATAAGGGTGACATTTAAACTCCAACGTAAAGGGGAGAAAGTTTGAGAGGGCAGTAATATATGCATACCAAGACTGCTCAGTGTTACGTAACACCTTCCTTTAGGGTTACTCTAAACCCACAATTGATACCTGAACCAGCACTACTAGGTTTATTTCTTGTATGTCATATTCAGGTTTAAAAACCCAAAGGTTGTGATATATTACTGGGGTGGCTATAAAATAACCGGACTTAATTTTTTCCCCTTCCCTGTAAACTTGGCAAAAGCGGGCGGTGTGTGGTATTGGCTTGTGCTCTCCCCTCCATTCACGGTTACAATTTCAAGTTCGTACGGCAAACAGTTTGGCAGTACCTTTTGCTTGAAGTGGATCATGTTCTTGTCCTCCTTCGGAATCATGTTAAGTGTTAATGTGGACCAACGCTTCGATGTGGAATTCTGTGTGAAACTTGGAAAATCCGCTGTAGAAACGTACAATGTGTTGAAGAAGTTTTATGGTGGTGAGTGTCTATCTCGTACTCTAGTTTTCGAGTGGTTTAGAAGGCTTAAAGAGGGAAGGGAAGAGATCGGAGACGATCAGCGCCCAAGTCGTCCCAGCACATTAAAAACAGTCGCTATCATCGAAAAAGTCGGTGAAATTGTTCGACAAAATCGTCGCCTGAGCATTCGAGAAGTTGCTGAGTTAATTAGCATTGACAAGGAAACTGTTCGACAGCTTTTACATAACAATTTCAACATGAAGAAAGTGTGTTCGAAGATGGTGCCGAGACTCCTCACTCCTGAACAGAAGGAAATTCGAATGAACATTTGTGTTGACATTCTTCAAAACATTGAAAACAACCCTAACTTTTTAGAGAACGTGTAATAACTTGTGATGAATCATGGTTTTTTTCAATAGACCCAGAAAGTAAGCGCCAATCCATGCACTGGAAGAGCCCCAGTTCACCATGGCAAAAGAAAGCACGGCAGAGCAAATCCAAATTTAAAGGAATGATGATCTTTTTTTCCCGACATCCAGGGGATTGTTTACGTGGATTGGGTGCCTGAAGGTCAGACCGTTAACCAGGTCTACTTCAAGGAGGTTTTGACAAAATTTCTTGAAAGGGTGAGAAGAAGAAGACCTGAAATGTGGAAGAACGGCTCACGGGTTCGTCACCAAAACAACGCGCCGGCACACAACACCCTGTCTGTCAAGATGTTTTTGACGGAGCGCAAGATCACCGTGTTGGAGCATCCATCGTACTCATCTGACCTAGCCCCATGTTTTTTTTTTATTTTCAAAGATCAAGTCTGCGTTAAAAGGAACCAGGTTCGAGTCCGTAGATGCAGTTAAGGCAAAAGGGACGGAGCTCATGAATAAGCATTGCTTCCAACATTGGAAGATACACAAGGAGCTGTGTAGAGAGCGGGGAGGGGATTACATTGAGGGTGACAACATTTCTATTGTGTAATTTTTTTGAATAAAAATGTTGTAACATCAGTCCGGTTATTTTATAGCCACACCACGTATTTTAATTATTTATTGCAGTGGCGCCGCATTTGTTACTGCTTTGTGCATTAAAACGTTACGAAGTGTCGACAACATGGTAGGAATTACCGCGCTTGTGCAGGTGAGTGTGGCGGGTAAGCACGCACGCACGCACGCACACACATACACACGTCAATATTGTGATCTGGTGCGACGTGACTTCGAGACGTCCTGCCACAGCAGATGATTATTCGAATCCTTATCACCATGAAAACGTAACATTTTATGTAGGAGTAAATTACTGGTGCCATACTGTTACTGCTGCTGTCATGGCCGCTGGTAGTGGTCGTATTGTTTAGAGTTTACTGCAAATAAGGTAGATTTAACGCAAGCATATATACCAGAATATTGCTGGAAATTGTTCTATCAAGTACGAAAATTCCAACAAGTCTGAATTCCCTGCACGAGATAGAGAAACCGAATGTGAAGATTTCTCAGGGTGGGGAAGTAACTGTCAGATGAACGGAGAAGACACTTTACGTTGAGATCATGACGATTTCTTGTGTCATATGTCAGACCTTGTGTGCTCCAGTCCGACGTTACGCTGGAACAAAAGATGTGAGATTTTGTGATGCTGTGTGGTTTCTGTTTTTATGGGGAAACGTGCACGCATTAGTGAAAATGTCGTGTTTCAGCTACGGTGCTGTGATGTTTAGTAGTTAAAATCAATTTTCTGGACCACTGTTTAGTACGGAGCCGTCAAGCAGTACATTGTTAAAGTATGGGGAAGTTTCTGATCATTAAAATTAATTAAATGATGATTCTGTGTATTCTGATAGTCAAAAAATGACATTTTATTTTGTTCCATAAGTGATTTTGAAATTACATTAGCGGATGTACTTAAATCAGTTGAAGTTTCACACAGTTGCACCGGGTTGAATTTTGTTCTCTTTTGAATAAAGATGATTCTATGACACGTACAGTGGCTGAAACTGCTAGATTCACTAGATATTTTTTAATGTTTATGGGACCCTGCATCGAAATTCTGTGTCAATAAATGTCCAACAAGATGCAGCTATACACAGCTTATTTCATCTGTGAACTGCTCTACATGATTCGGGTGGTTTCTCCACCCATAATCAGGAGCAAAAATAACTGTATCTACAGCATCTCGTACTAGTCAACCGTTGTTGCTACCTGTCGCTATCCACGATAGCTGATGCTCCTGATAGTGGGCTGAGAAACCACCCGAAACATATAGAGCAGTTTACAGATAAAATAAACTGTGTATAGTTGCATCTTGTTGGACATTTATTGACACATATTCACCAGTCTTGAAGTTATCCCAGTGATATTGATGTGTATCAAGTCGTGTGGGGTACGATGCAGTCAGTGTGGTGAATACAGCCGTTTCGGAGGAAGGTAATCGCTCTATATTCAAGGTCCACGAAGTGTTTGCGGTAAATTGACCCTGTAGATGAAGGATTGACGCTCCTCTGGAACGCTTGTATTTATAAGTCGACATAACCTTGTATCACAGAAGACTTGAATACAACGTGTGTGAAACATAAGCGTAATATTATTTAATGTTAAATAATGACCAGTAATTATTTATTTTTTGTAATACCTGTTGTGGATGGGGCAAGCTTTGATTCAACAGATCATTGAACCTTATCACTACAAGATAGTTTTGAGCAGCTAATGGTCGTTAGCCGGTCGAGCTTTTTCGCAATTGGTGAGACTTGCTAAATCTCCTTATCACCTTTACAAGAGCTTGCAACCGAACTCTGTTCTGAACCGGCAAAAACATTCTCAGAACCTGTTTCAGTAATTCGCTTTCTTATATTATCCTCCTTCCCACGCCTATGTATCCCAAGTTCTTTCTTTCCTTTCAGTTCTTCGACTAAAATTTTGTGTAAATTTCCGATCTGTAAAATGCCTCATTTATTTTACATACGTTATGTCATTAATTCTATGAAAAACAGTTATCACTGTGCATAAGATATTGGCTTATACTGTATTTGGCCTTTTATCCAAAGAGATTATTAATATGCTTCTTGCGACTGTCAGAACAAACAACGATTTTTTCTCGGAATACCGTTAGCCTCTTGGGTATTGTAAGTGATATACAGTGAGTTGTCTGTGAGATGGTAGCTGGTATGAATTTCATCTCAAAGGAGTTAACAAGATACATTATTTTGTCTTGCATTAAGAATGAAGAAGTAGGAGAAAAAGAAGAAGAAGAAGAAGAAGAAGAAGAAGAAGAAGAAGAAGAAGAAGAAGACACAGCAGAAGGAAGTGTAGTAAAAGACACTACATTTAATGCAGGTGGGGGAGGGAACAGAAAATTTACGGCTGTGAATTTCCTGAGGCAGTGACCACTTTTCCTTCCAGTAAAAGTAGGCTGGAGGAAAAATAGAGCGCTTACAAGGGAAGAAGTTACGGTGATGGGTAGTGGATTGTTTGAATAGGTAGCAGAGGAGGAAATATAATAGTTTGGGCTGTATTTTGTACTTTTAAATTTTGGATTTTGTTGTCGGGGGTTGCCTTATGAAGACGATTTGATAAGGCTGGGAGCTGTCAGTTCGGGCGGAAGTTTTGAATTGAATGTTGGAAGTTATGGTATGAGATGCTGCACTGTAATGTGGAGTTTGAGTACGGACCGAAGAAACCACTGAAACATGAAACCATATAAACTATTTTCTGTCCCATGGTCCCGATATCAGAAAGAACATTGCTTTCTTTGAAAATTCTCATGATGTACCCATTTGCCCTTCTGATAAGAGTAGTATCAAGATGATGATGATAATGTTGATAATAATAGTAATAATAATAATTATATTTATTAACCGCACTTGGGTTGCCACCCGGTGGCAGTGGTTATTTTACATGCATAAAAAAATATGAAATTGGTTACCAATAAATTTAAGTCGGGAGGGCTACTTGAGAAGCATGTAGTGGCAGTTTGGAATCTTGGGAACCATCTCGGCATTTGCTTACAGACACAGGGAAACCAAGAAAAACCTGTGTCGAGGTGGCCGGTCGCAGGATCTTCCGAATACTGACTTCTAGCCAGCAGTCCGGCATTTAAAGTAAAAATAGCAATGCATAAATAGCACATGAGTGTGGAGCACTGGCGGAATGATACTGACAGGGGAAAACCGGAAGCGCTAGAAGAAAAGTCTGTCGTAGTGCCACTTCGTTCACCAGAAATCTATGTGAATTGGCCAGGGATCGAACCCGAAACCCGCGGTGAGGGACTCACATCTAACTTCTGAAACATGGTAAGGATATTGAAGCGGTAAGGACAAGGAGGCGTAAGATATATAGCTGAAAAGTAGAGTAAATGGTAAGGGAAGGGAGAAAGAGGGGACACTTGTGTTCGGAGGTAGATAAAAGGGTATCATTTGGTTGGAAGGTCCCCAGGCTTCGCCTGCCCTTCCTTATGTTAGGAGTAATATGTCAATTTAAAGATGGAATAGTGAAAGTAGTTGCGTGAAAGAGGGGCCGAAGAATTTTGGTTTATTGGTTATGAAGGGAGTTAATTTGGTGGCCGCAAAAGCAACACTTGCGTGCCTTACCAACTCGGAAGTGGGGAACCAACCCGATATTTGCTTGAAGACAGAATAGTCGAAGCATGAAATTTATCTAAACGACATTCAATCGCCCAGTTCCTATCTCACAGGAAGCACAGCCCGTCTGCACAGTAAAGACCAACCAAGTAATGGAGAATCATACGGAATTCACCAACACACTGCTGAGTAGGCAAAATGCAGAGGTTTATCGTGTTAAAGAGGCGGTATAGTTAATGAAGTCAGAACAACCGTGCTTTGAAACTTTCAAACATAATAGTGTTCCTGTATGCATGTACCAACTACTTTAACATTGAAAGTGATTTATTCTACACAGGGTCTATTATATGCTTCGTGTGCTTCTGAGACTAAGCAGCAATGTTCCTTGAACCATGTTTTTGACGGCAAGGGGTCTAAAGTAAGATCGCATTTTAATTTAATTTTATTGTTTGCCACCCCGAAGTGTTTAACACATATAAATATACAATGATGTTTCAAACACAACAAAACTGTATTATGTTTATTATTGTACTAGTGCGACATGTTTCGATTTTTATAGAATCATCTTCAGGCCCTTCCAAGAAAATAGATCCTCACTTAAAATGTTTAAAAAAGAGCTGTGGGATCCCAAACGCTTACATTCTTGATAAAATTGTGTATCAGATGCGTGTGTCGTTTGTTCTTATTGTATTATGTATCCCGATTGTACAATAAGAACAAACGACACACGCATTTGATACATAGTTTTATCAAGAATGTAAGCGTTTGGGATCCCACAGAGCTTTTTTAAACAGTTTAAGTGAGGATCTTTTTTCTTAGAAGGGCCTGAAGATGATTCTATAAGAATCGAAACATGTCGCCCTAGTACAATAACAAACATAATACAGTTATCTTGTGCTTGACTGACGCATCATTGTATATTTATATATTTGCATTTTAATGGTGATCTCATTCTTTTTGGATACAGCTGTTGGTAACGTAGTTCTTCTCATGTTATCTCACGTTTTCTTGTTTTCAGATACTCTCCTTAACAGTTCAAGTAAACTAATTAGGATGCGCACTAATGCACTGATTGCCCCTTCCCCACATACAAAATCGATCAGCGCCCTATTGCAACATTGTCAGGGATATAAAAATTATCATTTGTTAATGTTGCGAACGTAAGTAAGGCCTCTTTACGTGTCATTTTTCATGACAGTTCCCTCCAGCGATGTGGAGTTCTGTCAGTAACTGGCGGTTATACTGCAAGTGACATAAAGAAACAGAGCAGGCCAAATTATTATGATAAACAACGGAGTAGGCCTACTTGTGTCTAAAAACTCTTTTAGTGGAAACACGAAATAATATAAATTACTGTTTTAAAACTGGTGGTATTAGTTAATTACTGTAATACGCTTTCAGTTGGAATTTTGTGAGCAAAGATAGGAATTGCGTTGAAATGACGTCTAAGAAATGCGGTGTGCTTCACTGCCGCTATTCAAATTTTGAAAAACAAATACTACTACCACTACTACTACCACCATTACTACTAACACTACCACAAATGCTATCACTATTATTAATACCACTAATACTACCGCTACTACTACTAGTACTACTACTACTACCAATAATACTACTATTACTAGCACTACTACTACTAATACTACTACCACTACTGCCACCAATACTACTACTACTACTATTACTACTATTACTAGCACTACTACCACTACCACTACTACTAATAATACTACTATTACTAGCACTACTACTACTACTACTACTACCACTACTACCACTACTACTACTACCACTACTACTACTGCTCGAAATGTCTGTGGCTTTTTATTTCGCACTACAAGCTCACAGTGTCGTCTCAATTGTCCGCTAGATGGACGATGTCAACATAATTTTATCTATTAAACTGTGATATACGTCTATAAATGACCAATTTTATTCCAGTAATTCCTACAGTGCAGTACAATTTCCCAGAGATATTCGTATTTGATTCTATTGCCATGTAGTGACAAAATATATGTTTGCGTTTGTGCCACTTCTGTAACCTGTTTAATGTGGACAGGAGCTAATATCAAAGGATGTTCGTCGATTGAAATTGGCGTATTTGTCCTTCATATTAGCTCGTGACTCTACTGATAATAACAATAACAATCATTCGTATTGTCTTTTATGGGTAACAGTTTGGTATTCTGCTTTTTGTGCTTTAAACAGGACGATACACGGGTACGTAATATTGCTCAGCGCTGATGCTGGTACTGTATGCTGTGATTTCTTTTCCTCATCACTTTTTTCTCAAGTAACCTGATAATTCTGCTCTTGGCGTAAGTGACATTGCAGAAAACATGAGTATGTTGTTTTGTACGTAATTTTGGTTCCTGTCTGCCTAGTATGAAGGCAACTTTCCTGTTTATCCACCATGTAACAGCAATTTCTAATTGGTTCACATCCATTCTCCGGATAATGGATGAATGAAAGTGGGGTATTGGTAAAATGATAACTGAGAATTGAAAACCAAAGTACCTGGGGAAAATTTTGTCTTATTGTCACGTTATCCACCACAAATAGCACAGCGACTGCCCTTGGAGTGAATTCGGGCGTCAGCAGTATGAAGCCGGCGACTGCCCACATGAGCGAAAGCGCAGTCCAGCTTTTGGCGTTATGCTAAGAACTTTAGAGCGAATCACTTTCCTCAAATACGGCTTATCGGTAAAAACTTTTTAAAAAGTTTCTGTACTCCAATGGAATAATTTTATTACTCCGTATCCAGGGCACCTGAGGGAATAAGCGGCAAAATACGCGAGCGTTCCAAGCGCGGCAGTTGCTTTTTTTCAGTTAGAGGCACGGATCATTCCTGTGCGATTAATGGCTGCGAGTGACTGGCATGTCTTCGTTTTCTGCACGTTGCTTTGGAACTTAAATGAATTTCAGGAGGTGCTTCAGCAATTATATTATTCGTCCTTATGACGAAAAATTATACAGCAGGACGTACTCTTTTGTCTTAATACCCTCTTTGTTCTAAACTCACTTTGTCAAACTACCCACAAGATTTCTGATTCCACCGGGCAGAAGTTCTGTTGGGCATTAGGCCTTTCCAGCCTTAAAATACTCGTATTTGCCTCTGTGACTGATACTATTCGTAAAAAAGGTGCAGTTTCATAAGGCCTGATTCTTTAGTTGTCCCGGTCCTCTGGACAATCACCTACTTAACCGTCATACATAGTATGTCGACAGCAGCATAGAACTCCCTCCTCCCCACCACCACCACCACCTGCACTACCACCAGCACCACCACTAGCAGCAGCAGCAGCAGCAGCACCACCACCACCACCACCACCACCACCACCACCACCACCGCCCCCACCACCACCACCCCCACCCCCTCCACCACCACCTCCCCCACCACCACCACCACCACCACCACCACCACCACCACCACCACCACCACCACCACCACCACCACCACCACCACCACCACCA
>Ga0131853_10005361_pt1 | contig 23107 bp, 16 predicted proteins | sample TergutLab28metaG_FD_92764 | JGI IMG/M metagenome (GOLD analysis project Ga0131853, IMG submission 92764) | Labiotermes labralis P1 segment gut microbial communities from Petit-Saut dam, French Guiana - Lab288 P1 (version 2) (version 2) | ecosystem: Host-associated > Arthropoda: Insects >...
CATTTCTTCCTGGTACTTCTCTGAACCAGCGGTGATCCCCACCGCTCAGGCTTCAAGCTTCACATTGCAGTACTTTCCGTATTATGTGTGATGTTCCAAGTATAGCTGTCTTTTGTAGTGAATGTATCGAGTGCTTTCCTGGTATAGTTTCCAAATTTTTCCTTAAGCTTCTCGTTACTATTCCAGTGGCTCCAATTATTACTGGTACAATCGTACATTTCAGGTTCCACATTCGCTGTATCTCTATACACAAACTTTATATTATATTATTATTATTGCTTTGTAATCGAACTCTGCAGCGTTAAGTTTTGTTTGGCCATGGTGGTGAAGTTTCATATTGCGGTCTCTTGGGCGGTGGCACAGTATAGTGTGATAGGCGGGCACTGATGTTTCGTGTGAACATTCTGTGTCCATCTGTAGCATATGCTACCCGGAAGATGTGGCAGCAAGTTCGTCCCAAACAGCAATGACCGTTTATAAACCACACGGCGGTACATCCCCGAAGTACACGGTCTTAACATTAGCCGCTGTTGAACCTGAGCCCCATGAAGGCAGTTCACTGTAGGGTCTGTGGATGTAAATTTATAAATGCCTATGTAAGGTACTCGGTAGGCCGTTGTCATAGATACCGCGGTTAGTTACCGGCCGGGATTCGCTCCCCAGGCAGTCCATGTTGGATTTGCGGTAGACGAAGTGGTACAGCGACTCGTTACTCCCCCGCCCGTTCTCAATGCCACCTGTGTTCGGAATTATTTATCTGAGTGCGCCCTTTGGAGACTGTTGTTCAAGGAGACGTGGTCACGTGCTACCGCAAGACTGGAAAATGATACATCGTGCGTGTAGCGTGTGTGATGAAATGGTAACAGATGCTGATTAACAGGAACAGCTGCGTTGCATTGTATATCAAGCGCAGTGTGTGCAGTGTTATGCGTACCTTGTCCTTGAGGCTACCCTGTTTCTTGCAGGGAATTCCGTCGTAAGGAAGATCAGTGAGCAAGAGTTGTAATAGTACCGGGATATGAGAATGAAACATAGAGGAGAGATATACAGTGAAGGGGGAAGAATCATAAAAATCAGTGGAGAAAGGGGGTGTGAGAGAATTAATCCGAATTCAGCCGAGTTGACCCGACGAGCAGAATGGATCCAGGAGTAGATCGATGGATGCGTGTAACCTGGGTGCGCTGGGCACACCAGACAACGTGTCTCTTTCTCCCTCTCTCTCTCTTTCTCCCTCCCCCCCTCACTGGGTCGACGCACCGAACTTTGGTCCTGCCGGGGGTGGGTTGTGTCCTGGAGCTGTATGGTACCAGTTGTGTGTTTGCCGCTAGCGCACAGGGTGCGTGACGTGTGTCAGTACCAGACCTGTCGATTGATGCTGTCTCTGTAACTCGTGAGTTCTCCTTTTTGCGGATGGACAGGCATTCATGTCAGTAAGTGTAACTTCCACATTGCAGTGCTGTTTGGTATATGAGGTACTCTGCCTGGGGAATGTTGAAATTGTTGTGTTCTGGAATGCCACGCCGTGTAGTTTTAATAAGCATGTTACCTATCTACCAAACTAAACGGCGTCACATTCCGGAATAACGTTAACATGTTAGAGTCGTGTTTGTGGATTGTTTCGTAAATGTAATGTTGACGTTTGCAATATTATTTGATATGCTCTGTTCTCATGGCGATGCATGTAAAGAATGTCTGGAATGGAACGTGTAGTTTGGTAGAATGGTACGCATATACCAAAGAGCACAGCTTGACATCCCTGACGAACTAATTTCAGTGCTGTAGTACTGTGTCTTGTAGATTAGGCTAGTTGTCTCTATTTGATAGTGCCCCGGCAGGCGCCCAGAGACGGAAGGTAGTGTGCATCCGTTATTGCAGGAGTGAAAAAGCACATCGGAGCTTTGACATTCGGTCTGCAGGTCTGTGACGGCCGTGTCGGCAACTTAGAGGGTACTTTGCGGGCTATTGTTAGCAAAATTTACGGTATATATATGGATGTTCGTCATCTAATCCTGTCATTTTGTACGTTGGTTCTGAATGTTCGTATTAAACACAGATGGATTTATTCGTTACATCATACCCCTAACGTTTTAAAGCCTACTGGTAACTATATGTGCCACCTGCTGTAACATTCAGAGACTCTTCCATTTGCGGACACCGTGTATGTGTTTGTTTCATATGGTTGTCCTAGTAAATAGCGGCAGAATTAACTGGTTGGTCTCTTTCATGGTTACAAATCATGTTCTTTCTGAGGTACGAACTGAATTTGTGTATACCATTAGATAAAATCGTTCTTCAGAGGGTTGAAACAAGTCATGTTTTATCTTTCACGAACTGTAATGTATTTGCATTTATTAAAATATTAGTCACTTTTGGTGTGTCATGTGATGGTCTGCGACGGGCAGCAGTAATTATACTTGTGTTGAGTGTGAGAGCAGCCACATAAACGAAACACGAGAATGCATACTTCAGATTCTTCGCAGAGTTGCTGAACATACTGTATCGGCAATGTAAGCCCTTGCAGAATCCCATGTGCTTAATCGCTTGTTGTAATATATGAGTGTTCTGTGGGTGACATATTGTATTCCACGTGGCAGGGATGGCCGTTTAAATGGTGGAGTAGAATGTCATATCTTGGCAGCCTACTAAACGTTCGTGCAGTCGGGTCCGGAATTACAAATTTTTTTTTTTAAATTTATTCCTCCGGTGTAGGTTGAAATTGCATGTGTGGAACTGCAGTCTCTCTCGATCCTCCGGATGACAGATGCATGTGGATTATTGGTGGAACGGTATCGGAAGATACCCGAAGTTATCGCCTAGAAACCTGCCCCATTATCGCGTCCACCACGGATATCATCTCGATCAACATTCGGGGACTACCGCCTACGAATTATGTTATGGAGCGTTTCGTTGTTCAGTCGAATTGCGCTGTCTTCCCATAGGATTGACACATTTCACTCGAATTTTGGGGATACTCGGTTCACGTTCCGGCTTGGGACTCTTATTTTCGAGAAAGTTTGTCGTTTTCTTCGTTGAAGTTGTGCGCAGTAAATCGTATCGCTTCCTTCCACATACCAGATATTTCGTCATTCCTAGCCATACTCCGATATCGCATTCACCGGCTCTAAACTTCAGTTACACGGGTTGCGAAATAACCTAAGTAATGTTTGATGCTGTAACCATTATGATCACGTTAATTGTATCGGTCCGTCGTATTTTTACTTTGTCGTAGTTCGGAACTAGATCTTTCTCTAAACATTGTTTGAATAAATATTTGCGTTCCATTTTAGCACCTTGTGTTTTAGGTTTTTGTATTTGTTGATGGCATGAGTTGGACTATTTGAAATGAATTTAATGGTATAATCGTCTGACAGTGGCGTAAAAATTTCTAATTCCAATTGCATTGTAACGTGTACGGCCATAGGATCAGCTGTCTGTAACTACTGAAGTTCCCCCTAGAACAGGCCACGAAGCCCAAGAAGGGGAGTAAAGGTATAGCTCTGCTCTTTCTTTAACCTCGGCGCTCGATGTGGGTGAGTGGTCACCGCCGTACCGCTGCCGCTTTACCCGCGGGAAAGACCCGGTACCCATTTTAGAGGAGGCATCTGTAACTATTACAAAACTCATGTAGTTGGTGGTAACATTGCACAGTAGTCTGAGGTAAAAATTTGCAAGAAATGCACAAGTACTTGGAGGTTACAGGGGTTTTTTGCGTTGCATTTTGTGACGCCATCTTTTGAATATTAGGATGAGTGAATAATCGTGTTCCGGAAAGATGGTGAAGGACGCGGTTGTGGCGTAATCGAGATACTGTTCTGCCGGCATCTACGTGAAGCAGCTAAGGGAAACCACGGAAAACTTCAAAAGAGCCGGTGTCTGCCCGAGGTTGGGACCAGGCACTTCCAGAATGCGGGAATTCAAGTTGGTGTAACATCAGTCGAGTGATAATTGCAAGAACTCCTACTGTTTGCCGTCTCCTACGTATAGAACAAAGGAAAGACACTTGTCACTCCACTGTATGCCACCATTGGTTCGTACAGCTGTAGTGAATTGTTTCTGACCCATCACTAAGCTGACATCTTACAACCGCTGTTGACATAAGGCACAAGGCTGTGTCAAGAACTTGCATGACCGGCATTGTGCCAGTTCAACAGTTCGTCAGCCTATTGGCAACAGTCTGTTCTAATGTAGGCCTATTTCAAGTATGTCTGTGTCCCGGCAGTGCTTGTCGATAAGTAGTCTTCTGGGATATAAAGCCGTGTGGTTGGTTGGCAAAGTAAGGACGTTTCGGAGGGACCTGCTGCCTTTATCTTAATCTGCCTTAAAGATGGGGGCAATAGGATCCACATAAATTATTGTACACATCTACAGAACTATACAGCTTCACATCTTAGAAGCCTGCAACGTTAATTTATAAACGACATTTATGGATCATAACATTGTGTTTGAACGAATATAAGTTCTGTCTTGTGTTTATGGACATGTGTGATATTCATATCTCCTTAATATTTATTCTGTGGCGCTGCGGCCCAACGCGGGCCATGGCTTCCTCATTATTGAGTTTTCTAGATCACACACAACGACGCACCACAGTCGGTAGGACTCCTCTGGACGATTGATCAGCTCGTCGCAGAGACATCTACCTGACAACACAACACTCACAACAGACAGACATCCATGCCCCCGGTAGGATTCGAACCCACGCTCTCAGCAGGCGAGCGGCCGCACACCTACGCCGTACACCGCACGGCTACTGGGACCGGCCATATCTCCTTAATGCCCAACTAATTAGTGGATATTTTTTTCTTGTGGCGCTGCGGCCCAACGCGGGCCATGGCTTCCTCATTCATGAGGTTTCTAGATCACACACAACGACGCATCACAGTCGGTAGGACTTCTCTGGACGAGTGATCAGCTCGTCGCAGAGACCTCTACCTGACAACACACAACACTCACAACAGACAGACATCCATGCCCCCGGTGGGATTCGAACCCACAATCGCAGCAGGCGAGCGGCCGCAGACCTACGCCTTAGACCGCGCGGCTACGGGGACCGGCAATTAGTGGATATTATTTCGTAGAATTTTAATTACTGTACTGAAAGTTGTCACACCAGAAGCACTGTATAGGAAGACATAACTACATACGCAATTTTGTACACGGTGCGCGTTTGTGAAAAGGAAGTACGAACAGGATTTTATGTCAGATTACTTCGTATATTGTTGCATGAAATCAACGGTATTATAATTTTATTTTTTCTCCCTGAAGATGGTTTGATGGGGACGGAAACATGTTGGATTATCGAAGCATATTGTGTGAACTTTGATGGTCGATTTTATGAAGGGAACTTGAAGTCAGTTTGAAACATTCCAATTGAGTTTGGTGCGTGTGTTTAGTCATTTCTCATTTACTTCAAAGTCACTTCCAAATTATAGAAGAATGAATGAAAAAGGCACTTACGGTTTGATGACACTCACTGTTTACTGTTGCAGTATTACTGTTTGTGACATTTGAATTCAAGGGCAATGAAACATGATGCTGCCTGCCTTAACTGCAGAACGCTAATCACCGTTCGTAGTTCCATTGTTGCAGAAATGGCCCTCTTGCATTTTATCTGTATTGTTCGTCACGACCTGGCGACTAACCCTAGGGGACTCAGTTAAATGTGGAAGGAAATTTATCATTAAATTAAATCTGTCATGGGGCCTTCACAGTTTTCCTTGATTACATTGTATACAGACTCTGCCTGACGTTACATGTCTTCTATACTGAAAGCCATACGTCCGTCCTTTGAATGTATACAGCACCACGTTTGGCTTTGTAATTTGTATTGTCAGTTTAGCGTTTGAGAACTCTGTTACATTTCCTGAGGCTTATTTCAACATATAGATCGTGCACTTTACCATTTGAATATTAAGGTAAATATCGTTGGCTGAGGAGGTATGTTCTGTCTTATAGTTCGAAAAGTGTGAGACCTTGCGTTCTCAGGTTGCAGATGGAGGAACTGTTTCCAATATAGAGGGTAACTGCAAATATATTGAATAAGCAGTCCCGGACAGCCGACAAGGGGTGGTCCTCCAGCTTTTGGGTTGGGCGAAATGCTAACGACTCTTCACTGTAAAAGCTTATCTTATTACGAACCGTTTACAAAGAAAGCCTTGGACCTGGACTGATATTTTGGTACGACCTAAGCAACGAAAAAGAGATATGAGATTTGGTACTTGGAATGTTAGGAGCCAGTGTTGCCCAGGTTCACTTACAGCAGCAGGCAGGGAATTAGCAAGATGTAAATTAGATTTAGTGGGTGTGCAGGAGGTTAGGTGGGATATAGAGGGCAAGGTGAGAGCAGGGGATTATAATTTTTTCTGTAGAAAAGAAACGAAAATCATCAATTGGGAACAGTATTTTTCGTACCCCACAGAACAGTATTAGCAGTTAAGATAGTAGAATTGTTAGCGATATAATGTCATATATAGTTCTGAGAGGTCGCTGGTGTAATGTCATTGTTCTGAATGTGCATGAGCCAAGTGAGGATAAAAGTGATGATTCAAAAGACAGTTTTTTTTTTTACGCACTACAGCAGGTTTTTGAGCATTTTTCTAAGTTCCATTTGAAAATCCTGTTAGATATTAATGCAACAGTGGGGAGAGAGAATATTTCAAACCGACAATTGGGAATGGGAGTCTACATGAGAATAGTAATGATAATAATGTTAGAATAGTAAATTTTGAAACTTAAAAAAATCTAGTTGCCAAGAACACGATATTCCCACATCGAAATATTCATACGTACACCTAGACCTCCCATGATGGGAAGATTCACAACCAGATTGATCACATATTGGTATGGAGGAGATTGCATTTGATATACTCTATGTACGATCTGTGAGGGGAGCTGACTGTGATACTGACCACTATCTGGTGGTTGCAAACGTTAGGAAAGATGGGCGGTAAGTAAATAAGCAGCACAGAAGTTGGATGGGGAAAGATTTAATCTCAGGAAGTTAAGTGAGCTGGACGTTAGGAAACATCAGATTGAGATTTCAAATGGGTTTGCAGCTTTTGAGAACTGGAATGAAAGCGAGGACATAAATAGGGCTTGTGAGAACATTAAACAGTATATAAAAACTTCATCTAAAGATAGTCTAGTTCTGTAGGAATTGATGCAACATAAACCATGGTTTGATGAAGGATTCTTAGGTTTTTTAAATTATAGGAAGCATGCTAATATGCAGTGGTTACAGGAACCAAGCCAAAGCAATGTAGATAGTCTAAATAATGTTAGATGTGAAGCTAGTAGACGTTGCAGGAATACAAAGAAGGAATATCTGAAAGCTAATATTGATGAACTTGAAACTAACAGTAAGATCAAAAACATCAGAGACTTGTGTAAGGGCATTGGTGATTTTAAGAAGGGTTGCCTGCCTAGAACTAATATACTAAGGGATGAGAAGAGTGATTTGGTCACTGAGTGCCACAGTATCTTTGCTAGGTGGAGGAACTATTTCTCTCAGCTATTCAGTGTACATGGGGTTAGTAAGGTAAGGCAGACAGACATATATACAGCAGAACGACTTGTGCCTGAGCCAAGTGCCTTTGAGGTTGAGATGGCTATTGAAGAGCTAAAAGAACACACATCACCGGGTATTGATGAAATCCCTGCAGAACTGATTAAGGCAGGGGGTAGAATAAATCGCTGTGAGATCCATAAACTTGTTAATTCTATTTGGAGTAAGGAGGAATTGCCTGAGGAGTGGAAGGAGTCGATCATAATACTTGTCTATAAAAAGGGTGATAAAACAGATTGTAGTGATTATAGAAGCATATCACTTTTACCAACTATGCTCAAAATTTTATCCAACATCCTGCTGTCAAGGTTAACTCCACATGCAGAGGAAATTATTGGGGTTCATCAGTGTGGATTTCGACGCAACAGATCAACTACTGATCATATATTCTTCATTCATCAAGTACTTGGGGAAAAACTGGGAATACAATTAAGCAGTTCACCAGCTCTTTATAGACTTCAAGAAAGCTTATGATTCAGTTAGGTGGGAGGTAATGTATAATATTCTCATTGAGTTTGGTATCCCCATGAAAGTGGTAAGGCTAATAAAAATGTGTCTGAAAGATATCTTTAGCAGAGTCGGGGTAGGCAAGCATTTGTCTGAAGGGCTTTCTATTAGGAAATGGTTTGAAACAAGGAGATGCTCTATCGCCATTGCTTGTCAACTTTGCTTTAGAGTACGCCATTAGGAGGGTTCAGGTAAACCAGATTGGCTTGAAATTAAATGGTACACATTAGCTTCTGGTTTATGCTGATGATGTTAATATATTGGGAGGAAGCGTACGTACTATAAAGAAAAATTCGGACGCTCTAGTAGTTGTTAACAAGGAGATTAAACTGGAAGTAAATGCTGACTAAGTACATGGTCATGTTTCGAGAACAGGATGCAGGACGAAGTCACTTTATAAAGACTGAAAATCGTTCCTTTGAAAGTGTGGACGAGTTCGGATATTTGGGAACAAGCTTAACACATCAAAATTTTATTCAGGGAGAAATTAAGGGCAGACCGAAGATAGGGGAATGCTTGCTATCATACGGTGAAGAATCTTTTGTCTTCCACTTTCCTATCCAAAAATTTAAAGATTAAGATACGCAGAACTATAATTTTTCTTGTTGTTGTGTATGAGTGTTGAACTTGGTCGCTCACATTGAGGGAGGAGCGGAGGCTGAGGATGTTTGAGAATAGGGTGCTGAGGAGAATATTTGGGCCCAAGAGGGACGAGGTAACAGGAATTGGGGTAAACTACATACTGAGGAGCTTAATGATATGCACCCCTCACCAGATATGCTTCGGGCGAGAAAATCGAGAAGAATGAAATGGCCGGTGTATGTAGCATGTATGGTGAGAGGAGAGGTTTATGCAGGTTGTTGGTGGGAAACCTGAGGGAAAGAGACTACTTGGAAGACCCAGACGTAGATGGGACTTTAATATTAAGATGGATATTCCTGAAGTTTGGTGTAGTTGCCTGGACTATATCGAGCTGGTTCATGATAGGGACAGGTGGCGGGCACTTGTGAATGCGGTAATGAGCCTTCCGGTTCCATAAAATGTGGGAAATTTCTTGATTGGCTGAGAACCGGTTGGCTGCTCAAGAGGGACTCTGCTCCATGGAGTATTGTGAGTAAGTAAGTAAGTGTGAGATCTGCGTTCTTTTGCGAGGATACGCAGGGTTGATCGTTGGTGAGTTACAGACCTTTCGGAACAACCTGTAGTTTTCATCTTCACGGGTCAAACAGTCTAAGATAGGTGTGTAAAAGTAAGGCTGTACACTAATCACAGACAAGGTAAAGTTTTCTGTGTGCTGACTTAGCCTGTCGTAATTAAACCTATTGGTGAATTGTTTATGGCACTGGATGGAGCTGAATGATGTGCCGCACCCTTCAGCCAGAGCCTCTGATGCTGACTGGGTAAGGAGTCGAATGGTGTCTAGAGCCAGTCTTGATGAGATGAAAAAGATAGTATTCTACCGCCGCCTGAATCGAATGCCAGTTTTCCAGCCTCCCAATCACTATACAGTCATGCGCCGCATGGCGACGTTTCGGTCAACGACGGACCGCAAATACGACTGTGGTCCCATAGGATTATAATATTATAATACAATATTATGATCTTATATTATAATGCCATTATAATTGCCTACAGTATTCAGTACAATAGCATGCTGTACAGGTTTGTGGCCTAGGAGCAAGAGGTTATACCATATAGATTACGTGTGTAGAAGGCTATACTATCTAGGTTTGTGTAAGTACACTATATGACGTTCGCAGAACGACGAAATCGCCTAACGACGCATTTTTCGGAACGTATCCCCGTCGTTAATCGACGCATGACCACTGATTTACGCACGCACAGTAGTGATGCCTCAGGTTTATACACATTAGCCATATAAGTAAACTGAGAAGTAGCCCTTTTGACTGAACGAAACGTGAATTATCGATTAGGAAACAAGAAATGAATATAGACTTGTGTGTGATGTTTAGGGATAAACATCCTTGGGAGACCCACCATTTATTACTAAGGGAATAACACCGTGACGTTACAGTTGGCTGTGCGATTAATCAAGCACAACGTCGTTGGAGGAATGGAAGTAGGCCTGCGCATATACTGAACTTCGGCATTAGGCGAGTGGTCAGCTTCACTTCTGCGGCCACTGTATTCCCGGGAAAATAACCCTTCCCCCGTAGCCATTACATATGAGGCTAAGCTGGCCCGCAGAGCTGGTTTGGACGAATTGCAGATGAAAAATTCTTTTTAAGCGCAATAGTGTATTCGCCGAAAGCACCATTTAGCTTCGTCATATCCATCCGTCCGTCCGCGTGTGTCTGCGTGGCTAACACTGGGCGGACTTCTGTGAAATTTGATATTGGGACTTCTGTGAAAAATATGTCGAGAAACTCCAAATTTGTTTAAAATTGGACAAATATATCGGGGACTTCACTTGAAGATGTAATTAAGTTTCATTGTTGACAGCGACATGAAATTTGCCATAAAAGCATTTCTTTGTTCAAAATTCCGTATTTTTATATTGTTGATAGTGCCATTTAGGTTAATTCACACAGAAGACAGTGTTGCGTTTCCACTACAACAGTGGTTTCGCTACCGCTACACAGTGCTACGTTATACGTACATTACATTAGCTTCGTCATGTCTGTCTGTCTGTCCATCCGCCCGTATGGAACACCTCGGCTCCCACTGGACGGAAGTTTAATATTTGAGTGTTTTTAGAAAAATCTGTCTATAAATTTCTTCGTTAAAATCTGATAAAGAGTAACGGGTACTTTACTTCAATACCAATCTATATTTTGATCACAACTCCCTCAGTTCTTAGGATGAGAAATGTTTACAAACGCTGTTGATAAAATCAAAACACGCATTTTATTTTAAAAAACTTTACTCCGAAAATCCTACAGTTTAGGAGATAATTGGGAAAAATATTGTACGAGAGGCGGCTAGGCTACAGATGACAAAAAAATACGGCTTATGCGCATTGCATGCTGGATACCTAAGGCACACACACACAAACACAAACACACACGCACACACACACACACACACACACACTCTCTCTCCCTCTCTCTCTCTCTCACAGGTTGTGTAATATTGCGTTTCCACTGCGCCTCAGGGTTACGTTTTACGTAAATTGTCTGTCTTGTTACGTTTTTGGTATGCCAGAGTAATGATTACGGACTTCTTTCTACGAAGAGATTGTATGTTATTTTGTTGAACGAAAATGCTCAAGATAAATAATATCTGAGAAATGATCATTTCATCACGGAAAGTACAAAATAAACGTACTGTGTAGAGAAAGTGGAGGATGCTGTCGGATACTCTCCTACTTTACGAACGAAAATGGACAAAGGTTTGTAAATTTTTAACGTATAAGCAATAGCGCAAGATAAGAATTGGGGGATATTTTTACAGTAACCGCGAGTTAACCGAGGATATGTGGTAATGTGACTGTCTTTATAGCCAGGAAATTTAGAATGAAGAAATTAGTTTGTGATTATCATACTGAGCTTTCAGTCTAGTAATGTATTTTGTCTTATGGGAAAGTCGCCTAATATGGGGAGGTTTTTTTAAACTGCTATTAAACTTAGGAAAATGTTGTAAAACTTTTCAAAACACAAACATAACTTTATGCGTTTAATGAAGAGACAGTTGGTACATAAACATCATATATAATGAAAAGAAAAATGGGTGTAAAATTCGTTTCCGTAAAAGCTTCATCTCCCCAAATTAGGCGCACACGTGTTCCTAATTTGGGGAGGTGAATAATTTACGAAGAAAGCACAAAGAATAGTTACAAAACACACAAAAAAATACAAATATGAAGGATACAAGCTAAGAACAAAAGAGTGTTTATCCCTGACAGGTTCACAAACAAAATCTTCCTCCATACTAGCACAAAGTGTGTGCGCCCCTCTGACACGTTTCGCACATCGTATCTAGTCTTGTCCATTGTGGTCTTCAGAGAAACGACCAGCACAGAACATACAATCGGCGTCTTGTTCCTCATCTTCTTCCGTCGAATCGTCAGCGAAAGGAACAGCTAGGTTAGTGTCCGAATCTGATGAGGTATCAGACTGGGTTTGATCCCGGCAAACACTTCTCTTCCGTCTTTTTGAAGGACCAAGAAGAGCATTCGACGCAAGTCGACTGGTTTTGGATTTAGTGGCCTGTTTTGTTTTCTTTTTTCTGAGTTGCCTCAACAATTTTTCATAAGGTGAACTTATTATTTTCTTTGTTGTTCCACCACGAGGATTTGGTTCAGGTTTGGCACAGGGCTGATATCTGATGATCGGAGAGCCTCAGCAGAAGTGAATGGCGAAAAATTAGCAGAACTGAATGATGGCTGATAGCTGGTCTTTACCAAAGCGGGATGGTTCACAGGATCAGCATCTTTGTCCTCTGAGGACAGAGGGAAATCATATGGTCTGAAGGTGTTCGTGTCTCAAGGAAAGCGGCCTGTCACCCGGAAGCCATTAGGCGCTATTTCGCCTGTTCCAGCTCGCTTTTATGCATTTCCGAATAGTTCGCCAATTTGGTAGACAGTGGCAACTCGCCCTGGGCGTGAACGGAACTATTTTTCAATTTCTTGGCGATAGAATGTTTCAGGGGCCCCATGAAAGCTTTATCCAAGGGTTGCATTTTGTGGTTGCTGTAAGGTGGGAGGCAAATGATGTCAGCATGATTCTCACGAGCTAAAGTAATAACATCCAGGTTCCTGGTGTGTGAATAGTGCCCGTCCAGTACTAAGATAACAGGATCGGCTTTGTATGTTTGATGAAATGAAGAAACCACTGGGAAAAAAAAAATCTCACTCTTTATCTACCCCGAGGGATGGCACGCATGGATTGATCCAGGCGGTTCGCTATTCATCAGTTCTTGTTTCATATTTTTTCTTGGAAATACAAGTAACGGAGGAATGAAGTGTCCAGTTGGACTCATACGGTTTCGTAGATTTAAAAAAACTCAGCTACTGATTCAGGAGTGAAACCCCTCGCTCTTGAGAGAGAAAGACCTTCAGGGGTTCTAACTGAAATTTGTGGATGACGATGTAGGAAAATTTTCAACCATTTCCTTCCAGCCTTTCATTCCTCTTGCAAAATTGGTTTTTAATTCTGTTTCTTACAGCAAGTTGGTAAGCGAGACGCATGACATCTGCCATTGTCAAGCCAAAAAAACTTTCCTTCCATCAAAAGACAGTGCTTAGCCAGATCATTTTCTGCTTCACAAGGAAGAACTTGCTTCATACCCAGTTTTGTTTTTACTGTTTCACTTGAGCTTTTCTGCCGGTCTTTAACATAACGCTCCAGTGCTGTTTGTGGTACGTTGAAAACTGTGGATGATTTGCAGCTGCCCATTTCCTTGTTCCTCATAGCCTCAATAGCTGCCTTCATTCTTTCGTGGTCCCATTTTTTCCTTTGAGCCATTTGTAATATATAACCCAGAAGCAATAATTCATGAGGTACTGACTTCCTAATATGGGGAGCCGCATATTAGGCTCTTCACACCTCCTCATAATAGGCGCAAACAGGTGCTCGAGAAAGAGGACGAATAAAACAGGACATAAAATTGTACCTATGAAACAAAGCCAGGGTTTAAGATTGCACTTAACAGAGAACTGCGCATCAAACTAATTCAGAAAAATAGCTTATCTTCAACGGCTATGAGTCACAGTTTAGCGATAAGCAAAAATTTCACAGCGCACCAAAACCAAGACGCCCACTCAGTGCTGAAGTCCTGGGCAACTGACCGTTTGTACTGTGATTACAAAGAACGGCCTCATGTGCTTGATGATCTACATGCGTAAGCAGAGAGCGCAGCGCCTCCTGGTATGAAATAATGCTCCTCCGCATATTAGGAAACTTCCCCATATTAGGCGACTTTCCTCTACATCAGTAATTCTATACGTATAAGACAATAGTAAGTGACGGATTAAAAGGAGTATCGGAAAACCAGCCTACAGTATTTTTAAGAGGCTGTGAATACAGAACTTTTCATTTATTAGAGGCACTTGTATATAGACGTTAATAACGTGTGTAGGCATTATTCTCTGCCCTTCACATTCTTTATGGCACTAATTGTCACACATAAATCACTGCTCCGTTCTCCGCTTGCATATCATCAGATTGCTTTCCTTAGCACTGTACATACATTGCATTGTGGCTATGATTATTATTTTCTCGCATCATATCGGCTTAATACTCATTGCCTTAGAAACTTTCGATTCTTCCATCGCAGTTTGTTTGGTTCGTTTTTCCTGTTTGCCATTCTGAAATAACTTTTGCCTCTTCAAAGATTCTTTTCATTGTCTGCTGTGCCGATTCCAGTGGCCGCACGGTCTAAGGCTTAGGTCTGCGGCCGTTCGCCTGCTGGGATTGTGGGTTCGAATCCCACCGGGGGCATGGACGTTTGTGTGTTGTGAGTGCTGTGTTTGTTGTCAGGTAGAGATCTCTGTGACGAGCTGGCCCCTCGTCCAGGGAAGTCCTACCGACTGTGGTGCGTCTTTGTGTGTAACTTCGAAACCTTATGAGTGAGGAGCCAGAATAAAGCAGGCTGAACCGTTGGGCGACGCCTGCAGCAAATAGACAACGTAGCAATTTAGGTCAGAATAGAATACATAGTTAATCTCCTAAGACTAGGTGGTATCGTGAATAATAGAGGAAAAAAGAAAGAAAAAAAGATTGGCTGCTGTACAGGTAACTTATCGTTTCAACGGAACTTACTTTTTAAATCATAAAAGATGTTATTGTTTGAGGCAATACAAAGTCTGTCGACGTTCTTCTGTGGACCATTTAATGAAAGCGTCAAATTTGAGGCGGACTTGCGGACAGAGCTATGTACATATAACTGCAGAACTGCAAGAACAATTTGACGACACGTGTGGTTTTGTGCGTTCTTTTTGTGCGGGTGTCATTCTTTCACAATAGTTCTTCTCTTCTGTTGGTGCATCGAAATGAAAGTCTTCAAAAGTGTCCGTGCTTAGGGAATACAGGCTGGCGGCGCCGGCACGTCTTGTATCAGTTTTTACTATTTGATCTTGCACATATGCATTACCGTTGTGTTCAGATATGTCGCATTGCGTCACTGCGCGCCTATTCTGAAACTGCAAGCGCCATATTTCTTGTCTATAGCAGGGTTTTATGTGGCCGCATAATATTCTGTCTACTGGCTGGACCGTATTTGCTGAATGACTTGGGCAATAAATTACAGCTCGGACAACTGCACATGGGTTTCTGGTGTGGCCATTGTTTCTAGTCGTAGTTCTTCTACCTACGTATTGTATGTGTTGAGGGTTATAGTTTCACCTGATCACACACACATGGACACAAACACACTTGGTAGGACTCCCCTGGACGAGGGATCGGCCCGTCGCAGAGGTTTGTACCTGACAACACAACATTCACAAGAGACAAACATCCGTGCCCCTGGAGATATTCGAACCCGCAGTTCCAGAAAGCGAGCGGCCACAGTCCTATGCCTTATACCGCACGGCCGCATGGCTAAATTTTCAATCTAAAACTGCAGGTGATTTCGTCGCAGAAACAAACTGCACGTAGCAGTCTGCAGTTACGTAAGAACTGAAGCAAACAGGACTCTGATACTTGGAAATTGTGCCTTGATGAGTGCAGCTGTGGTGGGAAGATAGATGAAATTTTTCTATGGAAAAATGATTTCAGGCGGAGGAAATGTTTCAGTAGCATTTCTTAATACAGCGTTATTTTAAGGGGTTCTTTTCCGCCGCATTTAAAGAGCTTATCTGACTTACGTCTTTAAGTGTGAGAATGTTCGGATGTGAGTCGGTCCGGATTGATCGACGCTGAAACAGCATGACAGTGCGTAATCATGAGCTGCAAGTTCTTCTTGCACCTGGAACTCTGGCTAATCCTGTATCTCTGGCAGCGGATGTTCCCGTTGGTTGACGCGCCTAGCAAGGTACAGAAGTGTTCTGTTCAAGAGTAGGAAGAAAACGTAGCTTACGTCTGAATTGTGGCTGGATGGCTCGAGAATGGCTGACGTTGGAATGGGCAAAATTACAAAGTGTAGAACGAGGAACGTTGTGTTTTCTGAAAGCTGCGAGGTAGCCATTTCCATGTTACGTACTGCCTGGATTGTTTTGATAGTATCCTAGTTGTCCAGTGGCTTCAAACCCGATGTCCTTCTTTATTTGCTTCCAGACATCTGGAAGCAGTAGCGTATCAAGATAATCGTCCCTGACCCCCTGTTGTTACTGCAAACAGAATGTCGTAGTGCACAGTTCCAAACAGTATCACACCGCTGTCGGAACTAATAATTTATCCAAATACATTTGAGGTGTTAAAGCGTCTAGAATGGTATTGTTACGATCAAAGTGCCCATCGCTCCCGCTGTTTATCGAAACAATTGAAACACTATTAGGATACTGAAATTCTCACAACACTTGTATTTGTCAAAGTAGAGACAAGTAAGTCACTGTACTGTAACGTAACATTGAGGCGCGTTCGCGTAACTAATGTTGCCTTAGAAAAACAATACGTACTACATATTCTGTGTGTGTGTATGTAGCTTAAGTTATCCAGCACGCAAAACGCATGCGCCGTATTTTATTGTCATCCATGGCCATTTCGGCTGTACAATATTTTTCCACATGTGTCTTAAACGGCACGATTTTAGGAAGAAAGTTATTGAACATAAAATGTGATTTGATTTTCTCTATACAGATTTCTTTCTGAAATATTTCTCATTCTAAGAATAGTTCAGTGAGCTACCACCATAAATGTCTTAGATTTTCGTGTAAAGTATTCATTATCATTGTCAGATTTTAATGAAACTTGGATTTTCTCGTTGTATTTTCGAAAGATACTCAAATATAAAATTTTATGAAAATCCGTCGAGTGGGAGCCGAGTTGTTCCGTGCGGACGGACCGGACAGACATGACTAATCTGATAGCCCCTTTCGCAATTTTCCGAACGCACCTAAAAACTAAAATATGGGACGTTAACGTAGGTTACTGGTGGACATTACCTCAGTCTGTTTTCCAACATTTTCTGTCCAGTCGCTTCTGTATTCGAATCGTCACGCAAAAAATACTGATTCCAACAGTGTCGCTCGTACGGCATCAGACGAAACCAGTCTCGTTCAAACTTAGTGTATTGGACTGCGATAAGTAATTGCATGCTTGAAGTATGGCTTAACTTCAACAGCTTCGATGTCCGGAAAATACGCAACAGTATCTGCAATGAACGCAGCTCCACCAATATGGCGACAGACCGCAACAGTTTTCGTACAGTTGAACTTGCTTTTGCAGTACCAGCCCTTTCGAAAAGACGGTATCCGAAATTACCAAACCTACGCAACATTACGCTCCCTTACTTTGTTGTCCTCCATTTACGCCGAGGTCTTTAGAAAGTCTCTACCGTTGAAGTTCTCGGACGAAAGTGTTGGATCGAATTTCTGATACCTTGCATTCGTTTTACGTGCCGCCTTTATTCCCGTCCCCGTTGATATAGTGAATGTAATAATATAAGACGACGAGGTATGCACATCATTTTGTTATTCTCTCCATCCTGCTCGGACTAACGCTCTTGCCTCTGCGCTGTCATCAGCGCCATGTTTTCAGAAATACCCAGTGTTTTGATTCAGATCTGGAATGTTAAAGCTGTTTCAAGTCGTAAATATCTGCCGACGTTTCGGAGGATTGTGTTGCCTTCGAAACGCTGGTAACTGTTCAGCATTCGACGTGTAACCTCCAAGACGCACCGAATCTTCAACAGAAACGCCGGCAGAACCTCACCTCGCGTCACACACTGTTACATACTGTAATTTCTCTAGTAGCTGAGCCACTGCTTTATCTTTTGCAAAAGGACTCTTGATTCTTCGAGTTGCTTAATAATGTTCTGATGGTGATAAGAGTTGGAGTGCGAAACGAAACATGATTTAAAGTGTCATTGAAAAGGGGTCGCTATTTGTCAGGTTTTAATGTGCCTGTCTTTGTTATGAAACCATAAAAATATGAGCATAATAATAATAATAATAATAATATATTTAACTTCAAATAGGCTATCACCCGGTGGCGATGGTTTTAATGCATTTATATAAATAAGAAATAAGGATCTAAGAAGTTTAAGTCGGGAGGGCTACATGAGAAACATGCAGAGTCTTGGGAACCATCTCACCATTCGCTTATAAACACAGAGAAACCAAGAAAAACCTGTGCCGTGGTGGTCGGTCGCAGGACCTTCCGGATACTGACTTCTAGCCAGCAATCCGTCAACTAAAGTATGTAAGACAGGAATACACACATAATAAGACAGCAGTACACATATGCTAGTGCTACTGTCTATCTCCGTGAGATTGTTAATGCTTTGATAATGTAATATTTAAAAGGCATGTGTTACTTTGGTAATTTCTACATAATATTGTGTTTTGAGGGTCTCACACTAGTATTAATGAAGATTCAAGTCCTTTGGGATATGACGTATCGACTGCAAAATTGCGAGTAATTAACCTCAGCATCGCAGTGGGAATGATAAGGATCTTCGTCTTAGTTTTTGGATCTGCTGAGCCATAGAAATACACAGGGTGACTCAGGAGGTGAGGTCAGTGTTATGGGAGGGAATGGTATCGGTCGTTGTGAGAAAGTAAAGTTCGTATGAACACGTGTCTGATTCTGAATGGTTACCAAAATGGAGCTGTTTGAACCCAGAAATACAAAAGTATTGCGATTGGTAATCAAGAAACAGACGGTCCCAGTGGCCGCGCGGTCTAAGGCGTAGGTCTACGGCCGCTCGCCTGCTGAGATTGTGGGTTCGAATCGTACCGGGGGCATGGATGTTTGTCTGTTGTGAGTGTTGTGTGTTGTCAGGTAGCGGTCTCTGCGACGAGCTGATCACTCGTCCAGAGGAGTCCTACCGACTGTGATGCGTCGTTTTGTGTGATCTAGAAACCTCAAGAATGAGGAGGCTATGGCCCGCGTTGGGCCGCAGCGCCACAAAAAAAAAACCAAGAAATATAAATTACTGACTGTTAACTTGATATTCATTTTTATTTAACCTTCAAATGAAAAATTTGTACAGAGAAATGCCACATTCGTTGCAGTTCACAAAGAATATTCGCAAATAGCACTGTCAACCTCAATGCACTTTGCAGTTCGTGTATGAAGATCGTGTGCTTTTTCGTCTTAGTTGATCTTCACGTTTCTTTACGCGGGCAGCAGCATCCAAAATGCGCGCGAGCAATTCGTCTTATTCATCCACCTTTCTTTCGTAAACTTCGCCTTCATCCAACCCCACAAACAAAAATAAAGCGGAATTAGTTCTGGATATTCAAACAGCTCTGTCGCGGTTATCATTCAGAATTCGACACATTTTCATATGAACTGTTCTTCTCTCAATTACCGATACTATCACCTAGCAAATTATTTACCTTTCCCTTGAATCATCCTGTATAATAGCTGTTGTCTCTTCTTGGCTGTGATACCGTATCGTTACCAATTGACTTGGTATCATGTAGCCTAAAACCGGGATTGTCTGCAACTGTATAACGTAATGGAACATATTTTGCTGGTTGTCTTGGTATGTTGTGTTTTTCGAACGTTAAGATAATATTGTCCGTGACATAAATAAGACAAAATGTTGCTCTTTGTGTGTGCTTACCGTAATATACCGTAATAAACTGCTGCTATATGCAGTTTCGATTTGTGATCTAGCTGGAGCAAAGGGTCTGGTGTTTGAATTCGGTTGATACACGCATGATCGTATAAGAGCCTGCAATAGTGTAATCCTGCTCTGCAAATTTTATCGAAATCGACCCTTCTTCATCTGCTTTGCTGATATTGAGTCGGATTTTTTTTGCCCCTGTAATTCGAATGTTGTGCGGGGAAGGGTTTGCAGCGTGTATTAATGAGGGTGTAGTCCTCTTGTATTTGCTTTGAGGAACTGAGGGAGACTACCCGGAGAGTCTGGTGAGTGTATGGGGAAATTAACATCGAGCTTTTTTACCCATTTTAAAGAAAATTTTGATATACCTTTTGTTCACACGGATACAACGTTCTTGGTAATTTACACTACGTAGTCACTTGTTGTGTTTTTGTATTTGAAATATCTACTTGCAATCTGTATAGGGATTTGCCTTGGAAATGATTGGGAGGGTCACACTAACCTCAATCTGTGCATCGTTAAACACAAAATCGATTCCGGTGTACCGCGTGAGATGGCGTCTCTGTTTCACCATTCGCATGTAGCTAGCTACTCAGTTATGTAACTTCTGCTCATTATAACTAACTCCCCTTCCTCATCTCTCGTCTCTCCTGGTGCTGTCCGGTGGGGCCCTCGGCAGTATACTCTGCCGTGGAATTGAATCTGAACGGCTCCCAGCAAACGTTAGGTTCTCTGAAACCGCCCCACTTCCTATCGTCCTCAGCGTAGGATTTCATTTGAGACGGTACACAGCGACATATGTGGAGCACAGTTACGTCTCTGTTCCAGATTCGCACCTTAACCGAACCCGGATCTGACTGCAAAGATCTACAAACTGATGCCCATAGCCCTTTATATGGTAATGACAGTGGGTGTAACGTACAGATAGTCTGTGTCGCGGGTAATAGGACTTAAATGAGGGAAATAATGGTTAGCGAAATTGCTGAGGATACCTACAATATTTCAAGGTATTTGCCGGATTTAGTACTTAATAGTGTACTTTTCAGTTCGTTAGTAGTTCTAACTTTCTTGTCTATATAGGGTGTTTCAAGAGGAATCTGCCATACTTCTGGGAAACGTTCCTGTGATATAACCACCTGCGGAACATCCAGTTAATATCTGGGTGATATAAATACATTAAGTGAGAAAAATCGGCACTAGTTTCTTAAAAGTCGTTCGTAGGATCCCTAGCACACTCTCCTCTGCATGACTTGGCTTGGCTAAAGGGTCAAGGACCGACCTGCTCAGTGTGCGGATAACGCATGGTGTTACACAGGTACAGTATCTAGAACCGCAATAATACCACTTACTCGTGTTTTTTGCGTCATTAGCTCCATAACCGTTCAACTTTGGATACAGGTATGGTTTGTTATATCGATGTAAATTAACCTAAGGAACGTTCTTCCTATTAAAATTAACGTACGTGCTTCCGTCAGCCGTACATACGGAAGCACCTATTTTAATTTTAACATGATATAACACAAAGGTATGCATTTTGCTAAAAAAAAACTTGTCCTGAAACGTGGCAGTTTACTCCTGAAACACCGTCTGTAACGTCGGATGTTACTATGATTGCTAATAATAAAGTCAGAAGGAAGTACAAGGAAGTGGTTAGGGCCTGTTTTAAGATATATATCAATTTGCTTCGTTGGATTAAAGAAACCCATGAAAATAAAAGCATGGCGCCCTTATCTGCTCTTTTTTCCGGGACGTGAAACTGACAGTTATCTGCACCTAGTGCGAACGTAAAGCCGACACGTCCTCATGGCGCAATGCCTAAGTTACCGTAGGGACGATAGAAACGCCACCTTGTTGTTCAGCGGCAAAGATGACACGATGATGGGTAACAGCTTGAGATGAAAGGTTAACTGGACAGAATTGGAAAAGGCATATTCTGCGACATTATGTAAGATATAGCTTGCTATGGCTGAGGGAAACCGTGAAATAGTGCAGTAAATGTACGTATTCTTCCACCTCAGATACGAACCTGAGGACATTTCGAATATGAATTAGTGCCGGCCACTGCTGCTGTTTCCTTTTACCTGCCTTGATGATGACTGAAAAGATCAGTCATCAGCCCGAACTGGATCGATGATAATTGCGATCTCATAGAAATTCTCAACTCCAAAGTGCTGCTTTTCTACTAACACCACGTAAATAAGACGAAGCAGGAAATACTTGGCGTCCCTCACTGCGTTGCACAAAGTGATAAATTTTAGTCTTAAAGATCATGCAACACTGAATTGCGTTCATTGAATAATTTTGCTAACATCAGAAATATGGAACACGTTATAGCAAATGGAACACGTTATAGCAGGGTATATGAGACAATAAGAATGATTGGTTATACGAGGGACAGCATAGGTTTAGACCGGGCTAATCTGGTGCAAGTCAAGTCATCACAGTGTGCCAGGACGTAGCGGAATCTTTGGACGAGGGGGTCGGTATAGATGCGATTATAATTAACTGGTCGAAGGCTTTCGATTTAGTTACTCATGATCGACTGCTTATGAAACTGGCGGCCTCGGACGTGGATTCGAGGGTAGTCGTTAGGTAAGGGAATTACTTGTAGGTCGTACAAACAGAGTCAGAGTAGGGAGCAACTATTGAAGGAAGTAAAAGTAACTTCAGGTGTGCAGCAAGGGAGCGTTTTGGGCCCACTGCTGTTTCTAGTTTACGTAAATGATATTTGGAAGAACATTGACTCTAGTATCAGACTGTTCGCTAATTTCTGTGTAATATATATAGGAAAATCACAAATAAAATAACATAGAAGATTTGCGGATGGATCTGGACACCTTGTGGGGAGTGAGCAGTAGAAAATGGGATGAAAATAAATCCCGATAAAAGTAAGGCAATAAGATTTACGAGATATCGGGTTAAATATCCACTGGTTTACTCCCTTGGTGACCAAAACATTCCAGAAGGGAACGTTTGTAAATATTTGGGAATAATTTTACGAAGCTATTTAAACTGGGTGAACCAAGTAAATTACATAGTGCAAAAAGCCTGGAAGGCACTTCACTTTGTAGTGCGTGTTCTCAGAAAAGGAAATAGGAATACAAAAAGTTTAGCCTACACGTCATTGGTACGTCCTGTTCTTGAATATGAGGCTGCATGCTGGGATCCATGCAGAGGACAGATAAATGCGTTAGACCGAGTACAAATTAAAGCTGCTCAATTTACTGATCATACGAAGGATTCCAACTGGGAAACCTTGGCTCAGCGTAGGACGATAGGACGCTTATACGCACTTTTTAAAGCGTACTGTGGGGAACGGGCTTGGAAAGCTAAACGCGACAGGTTGCGAAGGCCTTACTATTGGAGTAGGGTAGATCATGTTCGGAAAATTAGGGACAGGAA
>Ga0131853_10005363_pt1 | contig 23104 bp, 14 predicted proteins | sample TergutLab28metaG_FD_92764 | JGI IMG/M metagenome (GOLD analysis project Ga0131853, IMG submission 92764) | Labiotermes labralis P1 segment gut microbial communities from Petit-Saut dam, French Guiana - Lab288 P1 (version 2) (version 2) | ecosystem: Host-associated > Arthropoda: Insects >...
ATGTTAGAAAACTGGCTGATGCCACAGTTGAATGAAGACAGTAATGATTACATCTTTCAACAAGACGGCTCTCCGGCTCACTGCAAAGACGTGCGAGGGTATCTCAATCGAAACTTGCCACAAGGGTGGATAGGACGCACAAGAAAAGAAGATGGCGCGTTAATGCGGTGGCCACCCCGGTCCCCGGATTTAACCCCGCGCGACTTTTTCTTCTGGGGGTTTGTGAAGGACAATGTCTTTGTGCCTCCACACCCCGCTAATCTCCAGATTTTCGTAACCGTATCACCGCTGCTGTGGCTCTGGTCGACCGTAATATGCCGACACGCGTGATGAACGAGAAGGACTATCGCATAGATGTCTGCCGTATTGCCAAAGGTGGAAACATTGAGCATCTGTGAAATATATAAAAAAAACTTGAAGAGTTTCTCTCTCTATCGGCGTAAGAACTGCCATGATCCGTTGAGTAGTTTATTTGTTGCGAATTTTTAAAATGCTTCACGGACTTATGAATAACCCTGTATGTATCATATTTTAAAGAATAGGATATATATATCCTAATCATTAATATATATATATATATCCCATGGTTACTTGACTCACTGTCGGCTGCTCTGTAGAAAATTAAAAAAAAATTCATTTTAAAATGACAGGCAATGTACGTATAACGTAATATTGAGGCGCGTTCGCGTAACCACTGTTGCAATAAGTATTACATATTCTTTAGTCTTAGGCATCCAGCATGCAAGGTGTATGCGCGGTGTTGTTATCTGTGGACTGCCCGGCTCTGCAGTATTTTTCCACTTTATCTAATATAGGGCACGATTTTCGAGAGAAAAAAATATTGGAAATAATTTTTTTTAAAGTTTTCTACGATTTTTCTGAAACATTTCTCATTCCAAAAGGAACTGAGCGAGATATGATCAAAATGCTTATTAGTTTTCAAGGAAATGACCCGTTTTTTCTAGCCCAATTTTAATAAAATACAAATATTTTGGATATTTTCGAATAATATCCTGGAATATCACATTTCATTAAAATGCCTCTGATTAAACCGATTTGTTCCAAGCGGACAGACCGACGGACGGACAGACAAACATGACGAACCTAATAGTCGCTTTTCGCAATTTCTCAAACGCGCCTAAAATGAAATGTATTTTTCCTTTTTGCGGACATTTATATTTACTAAACCTTCGAAATCGATAAATTTGTTCTAAAATCCTACAAGAATATGTAAAAATATTTCTGTCAAACCCAGTTTCGTGCCCACAATCGCGATGTCTTTATTCAGTTCCCACAGTCTGATGTGTAAACTTTGCCTCCTCTTCGTTATTTCAAACAAATTTATACACAACTAACGTTAGTTTATTTAATTCAACAGAAAAATTTCCATATTGAATTGTGGCGGGTGGAAATTGCAATAATTTCGCCCTATGTTAAAACACACAGAACCTAACCGAAGGGGCAAAACGGGCGCAAGTTGCGATGGAGAGTTCGGATTGCTGTAACAAGCTTCCTACATACCGTCAAGCTGCCACAATTTTTTTTCTCAGAAAGGATGTGAAAGGCCAGGCTGCTGATAAAAACCAAATCTTTCTGCAGTGGAACAGCCATACTTCTAAGCCATTTGTATCGACATAACTTTACCAGGCTCTTCTTAAACATTTCAAATGCAGTGGTAAGTATAATTACCACCGCTTTCTTTATACGTACGCTCAAAGCCAGCGCACGGATAAGGAAAACCTTTCTTTACCTGTATTTAACCCTTTAAAGCCTAGCAGTGTTTTACCGTACCAGCAGTTTTAACATTCAAAAATTCTACATGGTGCTCACATTGCTTTATGTGTTCTGTATGGACTTTGATCTGTACTCCTCACCCAATATTGTGCGGGTGATAAAATCGAAAAGAATGAGATGGGCTGGGCATGTGACGCTTATGGGTGAGGAGAGGGGGGGTGTATAGGGTCTTGGTGGGGAAACTGGAGGGAAAGAGACCACTGGGGAGACCTAGAAGTAGATGAGTGGATAATATTAGGATGGATCTCCAGGAGGTGGGATGTGGGTATGTGGACTGGATTGGGCTGGCTCAGGATAGGGACAGGTGGCGGAGGATTGTGAGTGCGGTAATGAACCTTCGGGTTCCGTGAAATGAGGGGAATTTCTTGACTATCTGCAAACCAATTAGCTTCTCAAGAAGAACTCTGCAGCATGGAGTAAGTATGTAAGTAAGTATGGCCTTTGACCTTGCAAAAATTAAGAGACTGGTCTCGTGTAGCTGAGGTGGAGACTGTTTACCGCGCGGTACGCATGAAGTCCTTCTATAAAAAAGAAAAATTTCGTCTTGAAAAGGTTCAATGCATGTTTTATACGAGGCTAAATACACGAGGAATGCGGGCATTGTACCGTTCTCCAGGGAATTATTTTTTGCCCTCGGTCACCTGAATAGTTCAAATAATACCATTTATCAAACGTAACAAAACATAATATGGCAAATTTAATAAAGAGCAATAAAAACATACGTAGTTGTTCATAAATAATTGCGTTATAGTCAATTAAATCCCCCGTCTCTACATTTTCCGTACATTTATAAAAAAGTGCCGGCCTCGGACGGGTCTTTACAAATTATGTGGCCTTCCTATGTATTGCAGTTGGTCAGCCCTGGTGAATAAAAAGGGTCACAAGCAAGTCACATTTCGATCAATGACCACGGGTATTGGTCGAAAGTAAATACGGCACAAAAGTGGTGTGATACAAGACATTTTTTTTCGGTTAGCAATTTGGTCACAGTTCAAGAAGAGATAACTCGTTCCAGTACCCCAGAAACGTGTCAATGTAAACCTTTATATATATATATATACACACACACACACACACACACACACACACATATATATATATATATTCCCAGTACACACACACACACACTACACATAAGTCGATTTGGCAACAAGTTTCAACTATTTACAAGCCATCACCAGGCCTCCTCTTTTAAGGAATATTCAATAAATAAAACATGACTGCAGTTAGGAAAGAGATCTTTCCTTTACGCAGTACATCATAGCAATAAATTAAGAAATTATTAGTAAAGGGTACCGGAAAAATATATTTACAAAAATATAGTCATCACCATCGTCATCATCCGTCACGAGTTAAGCTTTGTTAGACCTGTTTCGGCCTCGTCTAATAGTCTCTTGTTAGGTCGTTCAAGAAAACTTTATCCTTTTGGTCTATAATTCAGCATTATTTTTGCCACCCATCTGTTATTTATGCTTGTTCAATGCCGTAGCCAATTCGATTTGGCAGTTTATAGTTTAAGGGTAATATGTGAAAATTTTATATGTAACAATTTTAAAAAAACTAGTTTAAAAAGGCTGAGTAGGCTGTTGTGGCCACGATAAGTGGGTCCCTGTCACCACGGCATGGCGCGTCCTCAGGTTGCGGATGGAGGAACGGCCTCCAATATGGAGGGTGGCCGCGAATATATTGAATGAGCAGTCGCGGACAGCCGACAAGTTGTGATCCTCCAGTTTGGGTGTTGGACGAGGTGCTAACAACTCCTCACCGTAAAACCGTGTCATGTTACGATCCATTCACAAAGACCTCGGAAGAATGAATCGGTCTGGCTCAGGATAGGGACAGGTGGCGGCCACTTGTGAATGCGGCAATGAACGTAAGAGTTCCACAAAATGCGGGGGATATCTTGACTGGCTGAAAACCGGTTAACTTCTCAAGGAGTGAATGAGTGAGTGAGTGAGTGAGAAAGTGAGGCTCTCGTGGACTTAATTTAGCTGAATATGAGTGCACCCATAGTGTGTAGGTACTGTTCACATCACGAAAGGTAGCATTTTGCTCAGATGGTGTGTTGATATGTTTCCTAGAGTACGAAAAAGATGAATTTATCCCTGTGTAGCCCACTGAGACGAATGATACATAATTCCACTTATCCTTAACGTCATATTCAAGCTCCGAGCGACAGAACGTCAGCGAAAGAGACCTCAGTACCCACTCAAGAGGAAGCTGTACGTGCTGATTTGTTGGACTGGACGTTCTGCTGAAGAAATCAATTGTTAAGCCCTGTAGCGATTTGAATCACTCTTTCTTTGTTGTACAGCGCGTTGCCTAGTCACTTGAGGGACTACATCCCTAGGTTTCACATGATTCTAAAAATAAACAGCGAGTGTTTCCAGGGACGCACCAAGGAAAGGAGGGGAGGGGGGTGCTGCCGGGCTGCAGAACTCTCAAAAATTGAAATTTAAAAAACTAAGATTTTTCAAGAAACAATGATATCATACTTTGTGCTTGATTTACCCTTCAGCCAATATCAGCTACTGAAAACGGCTGATGACTAGTACATTAGAATTTTGAAAACTAAAATATAAAACCTAGGCTGTGTTAGATGACATTATAAGACCAAGAAGATTTGGCCATGTGATTGAAATTAGTGTCATGGAACATTTATATATTCTTCATGGATATAAATGCAGCTGCAGACAGCCACAGTTATACTTATGACATGATTCTATAATAAAAAATTTAAAATCAAATATAAATTACATATTTCCTCAGGATCAGCCCCGCTCCCATTAAAAATGCTGGGTACGCACCTGATTTTGTTTCTGAAAATTATTAACCGATTTGTCTTTCTAGCAGATTCTCGACTTTGTTTACTGTACGGTACGCGAAGAAAACATCTACATATTTTTTTTTCGATAAACTTATTTTCGAAAGGCCTATTCACATTGTGATAATAATTTCCACTTAAAATAAAGTACACTTGACAGCCTTGCTTACTTACTTACTCCATGGTGAAGAGGTATTCTTGAGAAGATAACTGGTTTGCAGCTAGTCAAGAAATTCCCCGCATTTCACAGAACCCGAAGGTTCATTACCGCACTCACAAGCCTCCGCCACCAGTCCCTATCCTGGGCCAGCCCAATCCAGTCCACATACCCACATCCCACATCCTGGAGATCCATCCTAATATTGTCCACCCATCTACGCCTAGGTCTCCCCAGTGATCTCTTTCCCTCCGTTTTCCCCACCAAGAACCTATACACACCCCTCTCCTCACCCATACGCGCCACATGCCCAGCCCATCTCATTCTTTTCGATTTTATCACGCGCACAATATTGGGTGAGGAGTACAGATCATTTAGCTCCTCGTCATGCAATCTCCTCCATTCCCCCGTCACCTCGTCCCTCCTCGGTCCAAATATTCTCCTCAACACCATGTTCTCAAACACCCTCAGCTTCCTTTCCTCCCGCAATGTCAACGACCAGTTCGTTGTCAGTGTTTCAGCATTCACAACTTTAAATTTATTTTCTGCGACTGAATTCAAACTCCATGGAGTAGTGGAGATGTGTCGGCTGTGAGCTAGGTTAAGGCGGGTTTACGTCACACGAGTACAGGCGCGCAGCTGCACACATGCGCAGAAGGACGCCTGCCAATTATATCCTGTTTCTGAAAGTGAGATCTGTAGAAGACTGTCAACTAACTATGAGGCACCTTCAAGGTAATGTGCATGGGGAGAGGCTTCAACAATTCTCGCCTTTTACGAAACCCAAATTCGCGTAACGACTTTTACAAAAAGTCCATCCCGTGGCCTTCATAATGAGTTAATTGACTGCCACCCATGTCTTAACGCCACATTACTTTAAGATCCATTTTAATATTAGCCTACTTCTTGATCTTATTTCTTGCAAGTGACCTACTCCTTGTAGGGCTTCCGCAAAACGGTTTTCAATTGTTTTCCTATTCATGTTGCATGTCCTGTCCATCTTATCCTTCACAACTTGATCACGAAAATAGTTTTCGTTGAACGTTTACCGTATGAATCTCCTCACTATTCAGTTTATGTTGATCAGTTTACCGTATGAATCTCCTCACTATTCAGTTTATGTTGATCAGTTTAACGTATAAATCTCCTCACTATCCAGTTTTCTTCACCTTCCTTGTATGTTCAAAGTTTTTCTCAGGGCCATATTTTCAAATTCACTGTATCCGTTTTCTTCTCTTAGGATCAGAGGTCAGGTTTCAGAAATGTAGACAAAATATTGTCATCAACATCAATATTAAAATTGTTGTGTTGTTCTATGCATTGTTTGTTTTGTGTCGTTCTGTGTATTGCTTGTGTGTAAATGTGTACTGTAGCCTACTACTGCCACCGGGTGGCTACCTAATTGCAGTTAAATATATCATATCATATAATATCAATATTCCTTGCCTTATTTCCCTAGAGACCCTACAACCTGTTGCAAACAGTAAATTTCCTTCATTTCTCCTCCCAGTACTCAGCAGCTCTTATTATAGAATGCCAGTAAGGTGAGAGGACGACGCTTCTATTTTTTTTTAAATTAAATGGCCTACTTGAAACTATTGTCCTGTGGGTAAATCGTGCACATCACCTCTGAGTGTACCAGAGATTCTAACCGTTGCCTGTCGCATAAAAATCAGAGAGCTACCTTTGTGTTACCTCTGTATTTTCGCGACCACAGACATTTGGCAGGAGGCATGTGAATTATTCAGTGTTGCGCTGCGCTGCCAGTAATGGATGGAAATATATACATGGCACTGAAATGCAGGTTCGGTTCACAGTGGGGCGGTCACACGTTATTCCTTCTCTGTTCAGGGAAGTGAATGTGGAACCTCGGTAAACTTTTTCGTATAATTAATTAGAGGTGACTCTAATTTGGCCTGTTTTCCTTACCTGGGGGTTCATTTTATACGGCATTTTTCACCCCAAAGTTTGACTCATGAAACCTTATAATCAAGCTGCTCCTCAGCTCCTCCTGTAGGTCGCCTTTTCAAGGTTTCATTCTATTAAATTTTGTGCACAATAAGTAGAAGTTCCATTACCTAACATAGGATTATGTCTATTGTATTAAAAAAAGATATGAAAACTGTGTGCAAGAAATGTCTAGAGTGATATGCTCTTTCTTTAAATTTTTTTCCCAAAATACTGATTTTTTAAAATTTAACACTTATTGTGATATTTGAATATTTTGAGTTTCTGAAGATTAAGGTTGTGATCTTCTGGACTGTGATACTTCAGGTTCTGGTAGATGGGTACCCAGTTTTATCACGTGTTTCAATGTAGCAGTCACTTTTACGTTGATAACCACTTACAGGCTATACGGTGTCACAATCTGAAGGCTAGAGGGTTAAAAATCTTTATTACCTTAAAATATGTAATATGAAAATAAATTAAATATCAGCAAAATTAATGCAGTTTAAAATGTTCATAAAATTACGTAAATAAATTTAGTCACAAGGAGAAGCCATTGTTAATGAGAGCTGATGTTAAGATATTTCAATTTATAGACTTTGGCCACCTGTCATGCAAAATATTATGGAGTAAAATGGACATCCTGGTACATGGTAAAATGATGCCTGTCATGCTGTAATTTTTGCTTTGCCTGTTAACGAGAAAAGAAAATTAACTTAGTTGAGCGATAGCAAAGGGTTGCCACAACGGAAAATAATAAAAAAATTGCAAACTAGAATAAGATTGTGGCAGTAAACAAGGAGGTGATTAAAAAAGTTCTCAGAAGGCAGTGTTCGTCAAAATTATTTCGCATAATTTAATAAGAAAAATAAAACAATGCCATAATAATATATAATAAACAAATAAAATATTTAGATAGTGTTTGCAGTATTGCTTGCACAGACGGAGGTGCGTCTACAGCATCTCTGTTGTTGGAATGAAGACAGCCGCAAAATTTTTCGAAATGTTTTCGGATCATGTTCACTTCATCGGTCATAGAGTCTTAATAAAGAAGTAACAATGAAAATGAAAACAAATAAGCCGACGGTTTGCAACAGGGCAGCTCTGCCTACCTACCCAATTTAACAAACAAACAACCGAGAAAAAACTGATCAATCAAACATCTAACTACTCAACAAGTCACCCAACCACCCACCCAACCAACCAACCAAGCAATAAACCATTTGCCCAGCAAAACAAACAAATGAACAACCTTTCAACCAGTCACCTAACAAACAAACCAACCAACCAACCAAACAATCAACCAATTACCTAACTAACCAACCAAACAACAACCATTCAACCAGTCACCCAACAAATCAACCAATCAAACAATCAACCAATTACCCAACTAACCAACCAAAAAGCAACCACTCACCAGTCGCCCAACAAGCCAGTCAACCAATCAACCCATTACCCAACTAACGAATCAAAACATCAAATACTCAACCAGTCATTCAACAAACCAACCAAACAATCAACCAATTATAAAACTAATCAACAAAATAACCAACCACTCAACCAGTCACCCAACAAACAAACAATCAACCAATTACGCAACCAACCAACCAACCAACCAACCAAACAACACCCACTGAAGCAGTCAACGAACAAACCAACCAACAAAACAATAAACTAACTATGCAACTAACCAACCAATAAATTACGAGATTAAACCTTTTCTAAGCGCAAATCGGCCTCCCTTCCTGGGCTAAACTATTCCTGCCCATAAACCGCATTGCTGGAATACAAAGACTGGGTCTCATTAAATAGAAGTTGAAGTTTGCTTAGTCGAAAGTTTTTGGTCACTTGGCTGGAGGCCTTAACGTGTTGTTGTTGTTGTTATTGTTGTCGTTGTCGTCGTCGTCGTCATTGCTTTTGGAGGAAATTTTTCCAAACCTGGCAATAACGGATCCTTTCGGAGAATAAGTTTGGCTGAGATGGATAAATGCGGTTTGATCCCGGAGCGGTTGTGATTGCATTGGTTGATGTAAAACAATATTGGACTGGGGGGATCATTTCAACAGAAGACCTCAATGCAAATCAACTGGTCGCTGCAGGATTTTACTTCACAAACCTGAGTGATGTAGTTCGTTGCTTCTTTTGTGGAGTACAAGTGTGTCATTGGTCGGAAGGAGATGATGCCTTGAAGGAACATCAGTGCTGGAGTCCATGTTGCGGGTTCGTTAAGGGGCTGTGTGTTGGAAACATTCCTATTCTTTCTAACGACCAGCCTGAGAAATCACCTCAACAGCCTATGCGAAGTCGCGACGTGTGCGGGCCTCATTTCAAGTTAGGACCCAATTCGTTGTCAGAACGTAGTAAGTACTATTATTTGTATTTTTTTGTTATGTTTGTGCCTTTTATTACCCCACACTAATTTTCAATGTTCTTTTACAGCTAAAAGTCCTAGAACTTTTAAACATGTGATAAGGCAAAAAAATGTAGCCAATGGGACAGCCCCCTCTACCCACAATTCGGAAGACTCACCGCCCGAATGCAGTCTTTTTCCACCTGGCCTGCTTTGTTTAATCAAAACGCTGACGATCTAGGCGAAGGTGGATTCTTTTACACTGGTAAGGTACTTTATAAACAAAACATGTTTATTACAAAAACAAATATTTTCTCGAAGAGCCTACTAATATAAAATTGTTTTTGTTACAGGAGAAAAAGACCACACAATATGTTTACATTGCGGTGTTGCTCTAAAGGATTGGAAAATTACTGATTTGGTTTGGCGGGAGCATACAAGATGGAGTCCGAAATGTGTTTACACACTACATATAAAAGGCCCTGTGTTCGCATTATAATGTGTTTCTCGGACAGAGTAATGTACAGCAAGTGTGGTTTGGTTCAGCCGTTCCTATTTCGTATAGAGTTATACCAGGTAAGAGTGTCAGTGTACATGTTCGAACCCGCTTACCCCTAGGCCGACACTAACATTAAGCTTCGGTGTTAGTCTACTCCGCTCTCGCAGTTCACCAGCAAGCCTCGCTGTGGTCGGTTATAAAAGTTACACACAATGGATTTTCGTGCTGTCTCGTTCCTTCCAAGCTCTAGCATCGGACGCTTATGTGACGACTTAAATAATATTGTAGGACAAGGTTTTTGGTACGGCACATTTCAAGTTCAGAACACAAAGTGGTTATGGCTCGTGAATGATATTTTTACGACCATGAACAGTGATAAAGTGTTGTGTGGTTCATTTGGTCTGTACCCGAGTTATGCGGCCGGTATCCTAAACTCTGTGAATGAAATTAATTTCTACTTGTTGTGCAGTGAAAAATTAAATCACGCAGATTATATTGATAAATGTATTGCTGGTAAAGAATACAGTGCTACTTATAAACCACACAGACAAGATGAATTCCGGTTATCATCTAGTAGTGAGACAATTGCATTATCGTTTCAAGCAAGACAATTTCCAAAACTACCGTCCGAATTAATATTTGCGCAAATCGTATTGATGAAAATATGCTTATCATCGCTAGCCTTCGTTATTGTGTGCATCAACAAGCGTGTGACCTATATCACTAATGAAGTACGGACGTCAAGGCATGACTGTGTGTTTGAACGTTACAGTTGTGATTTGGAATGACTAAAAAGCTGGCTGGCTGCACATTTTATACGCGGTACTGTAACATGTATCGTAAAAAAACAAACCTGTCCCTTCTACATATTACACTGCACAAGGAAATCTCATCGTTTGTTTCGAGAAGTTCAGTGTTATTGTAAATTATGTGTGAAAGGCGGACCTGCAAGTTTAAAATCACTATGTGTTAATATGTTACAAAGTTTACTCACCACCTAATCAAACTGTAGGTGTAAAAAAAATTGCGTATTTCAATATTTACGCGTTTTTAATCACACCGCAAGCAAACTTTCGTCGGCTACCGAACCACACTCTGCTGATTAATTAATGTAAGTGTACAAACAATAATAAAATCCTACATTGTATATATGTTTGTAAATTGAAAATTGTGTATTTATTTTCCTTATACCAATATACCATGGATAGGATTCTTTAAAATAGATATGGTTAAAGCAGTAGGATTCGAACCTACAATCTTTCAATTTTGAGTCCGGAATCTTACCGCTTCAGCCAACTCTTTTGAGAAACACAAAATCGTATAAAGTTTAATTTAAAGTTAGCGCTCTGGTCGCCATATTGTAAAATGGCAAAATTTAAAGTTAGGTTTCATTTAAAAGTGCCGCTCATTCAAAACGGCGGAAAGCGCCAATTCAAACTTAAATTTAGTTAGCACAAATATTAAAAGTACCGCGCTAGTAGCCATATTGGAAAATGGCCGAATTTAAAGTTAAGTTAGAACAAATTTGAGAATGGCGCTCATTCAAAATGGCGGATTTGAAACTTGGGTTAGCGCTCATTCAAAATAATAGCAGGCGCCAAACCGTCTGGCATAATTAGGTCATCGGCCATATTTATTTGCGTACTATGTCATTTGTTTACATCACGTGACCATCGATATATTTGTTTACATATCAGAGGTTAAAGTTACGTTAGGCGCCCCACTGTCTACCATAAGTAGGTCATCTGCCATCTTTGTTTACATACCACGTCATTTGTTTACATATCAGAGGTTTAAGTTAGGTTAGGCCCTATACTGTCTGGGATAATTAGGTAACCCTCCATATTTGTTTACATACTGCGTCATTTGTTTACATATCAGAGGTTAACGTTAGGTTAGGCGCCACACTCTCTGCCGAAATTAGGTTATCCGCCATTTTTGTTTACATATGAAAGGCTAACGTTAGGTTAGGCGCCACACTCTCTGGCATAAGTAGGTCATCCGCCATCTTTGTTTACATCACGTGACCGCCTGGGGCAAGTTCGTCCGCTATCTTTTTTTACATACTACATCATTTATTTACATATCAGAGGTTAAAATTAGGTTAGGCGCCACACCGTCTGGGATAAGTAGATCATCCGCCATCTTTATTTACATCACGTGACCGCCGGAGGCAAGATCGTCCGCCATCTTTGTTTGCATGTGATGTCACGAGGTCATTGACCCCGCCACCATGATTTATTTGCATCACGTGACTGTGACGTCACTTCCTTCCCAAAGTGCAAGCCTCTCTACTGGCACTTCGCTTTTTAATACGTGTTCTCAAAAAAGGAAATAAGAATGCAAAATATTTAGCCTACACGTCATTGGTACATCCTGTTCTTGAATATGGGGCTGCGTGCTGGGATCCATGCAGAGAAGGACAGCAAAATTCACATTATTTCATATTCTTTTGTTTCCATTATTATTATTATACAGGGTGGGCCAGAAGTAGATATACAGTAATTATCTATATACTGTATAACTACTTTTGGCCCAACCTGTATATATGGATGTATATTTTGTATGCCTCGGTTTAATTTAGTAAATTATGTACTCTTTTTGTTATGTTTATGTATTCTTATTTTTATGTATGTTCTGTTCTGTTGTGTTTCGTGTATTCTGTTTCATAGTGTTATTTAACAAATACGTCATACCACATCATATGGTCGGCAAGAAATGGAAGGCCCAAATTGTCTTCAAAACACCTGTGACTAATGTGCCAGGCTTTCTTCCCCTGCTCCAATTTCTTCTGCTGTACCATAAAAGAAGCCTGGTCGCTTTGTTCCATTCCCTGAACTAGAGGCTCTCAAGTATAGGTTTTTATTGGCTATTAAAGCTAAATGTATTAATTAATTAAAGCCCGTGTTTTGTATTTTCTCCCATCTGCAGCCACTGAAGTCTACAGAACGACAATTAGACGCCACTATTTAGTATACAGACGTATTTTTCGTCGTCATTCAATGAATACATCGTCACTAGTATTCCAGCCGGCTCGAAGCATGTCACTATGATTGGCTACGTCATGGTGTGCTTTAAAACAGCATAGGCACCTCAGATTCCTCTCCCTCCTGATACATCAAAACTTAAATATTTAAATCTCTGTATAAATATAACGTTATGTGCTGTTTTATACGACCGTGAAGCCTGGTCTAACACACTAAAGGAAAAAGAAAAAACAGACAAAGGTTGATGAGAGGAATGTGTCGGACTAAGAGGAAGAAGGTGATAAGTAGGTGCAGAAAACTGCATAACGAGAAGCTTCTTTATTTTTATTGCTCATAGAATGTTATTAGGTCGATGAGATCAAAGAGAATGAGAAGGATATGTAACGCACAAGGGGCGGAAAGAAAACCTCTAAAGAATTTTGTTCTCACGTTTCGTAGAATGAGAGCATAAGGATTTTAACTGGATTATTTGGTTCGGGAAAGTGTCTAAAGATGGGATATTGTGAAAAATGCGATGAAATTATTGGGGTTCTATAAATGGAGGGAATTTATTTACTACAGTCTCATGAACAAGGACTCAGTTTCACTGTATAATTTATACGATCACCACAGACCTATATCTCAGTGATAGACACACACAGACAGCCACCGCCCAACTGCTGGTGCCTCTCCTTGCGTCGTGATCGGGAGGTTTTGGGTTTAAGTCTCAGCCTGCAGACCGACTGTCCTGAGATTTTCTCATGAGTTTCGCCATTCTTCCAGAAAACTTTCGGAGCAGTATCACATACGCTTTAGACCACGACCCTTTCCTTCAACCATTCGCACGGCGTGCTGTAAACAGTCGGTCCCCTAGTCAAACATTTTTATGACATACAAAAATTAAAAATTTTTATGCAGAAAAAGTCTTCTTTTTCTCCATCTGCTGACACGTGTTTTACTGACAGGCGTTATATATCGCGCTGATGCACTGCGCTTCAAGCCGTAATGTCACGGCTTCGATTCCGGATGGGGTCATTCCGTCCTAACTATGGCCCAGGGGTCGACTCAGACTGTGACATGAGTAAGTACCAGAGATATTTTCTGGGCGTAAAGACGCTCGGTGCGTAGGGCTGAAAACCTTGCCACCTTCTTGTGCTGATTGTCTAGAAACTCTGGGAACCTCAAACTCCTGAAACCCTAAGAGCCTCTCCACGCCTGTATAGGGTTAGCTTTACCTAGTTTTATGTAAAGAGCTGAGCATAATAGTTATAGTGAACTGCGCTGGATTAGGTTTATGATTATAATTTTCACCCTGAACGTGGATCTTCAGAAACCGTGCTATCGACCTGGTAGGTCGATAGCACGGTTTCATATACCATATACCAAATGACTACAATATAGATCTTTACCACCGTACAGCCTGGACTGCAATAAAACAGTTAATCTGACTCTCGCCGCCTCACAGCCTGTGCAATTTCAGCCTCCAAATATAGAACTTCCTGCACGCAATAAAATTGTGTTTGATTAAGCCTCGGATCGGAAGTACGCAGGATACAGTGATCGATCTGATGTAGTCCCAGAGGTGATTTGAATAATGTCTACATGCACGTGCGTGAACATAGAAAAGGAAGGTGGTCGGATTTTGTTGATCGCTCGACGCTGTGTTCAGGTGTAAATTTGCACAAGTGTGATACAATGGAGGAGAGGCAAAACGCGCACAAAAGTGTAGGCGCCAGAGCAGAACTGAAAACTCCACTTGGGATAGGCTTGTGCATGCGCGAGTATTCATGGGACTTCCAGCAACACGGTTTGAGGATGCTGGCTGGATTCAAGTGACGTAGAGTGTGGAGCAATTGGGGGCTCGGGGGTTAGTCGTAAATGTGGTATAGAAGCTTCTATTTCCATAAAACGCTGTGAATTTCTTTACTTTCTGAGTAATTGTTAGCTTCTGAAGGACTCTATTTCTTGCAGTGTGCTTCACTCTAGAACAGGCCACGAAGGTCCAGAGAGCTAGTAGATGTATAGGTCTACTCTTTCCTTAACCCCGGCACTAGATGGGGGTTGGTGGTCAACGCCACGTCCCGGCCGCTTTACCCTCGGGAATGACACGGTACCCATTGCTAAAAGGTTGGGTGAGCCCCAGGGCGGGTTTGGATGGGTGCAAAAATTCTCGCCCCCACCGGTATTCGATCCCCGGACCGTCCAGCCTGTAGCGAGTCGCTTGCATTGTGATTACTGACCACATTTACTTGCCTGGGCTGTAATCGTTACAAGTTTGTTTAGTTTTTGAAGGGAGTATTTTAACGTAGAACTCAGTACTGCAGAGCGTAAAAAGTGTCTTTTCACCATGCAACAATTTTTGTCGTTCGCTGTTAGGCGCGCAGTCCAGCAGTGGCCCTAGAATAAGTACTGCCGAATGGGGAGCCTTACGGTCTGCCAATTGGCAGTGCAGCTTTGAGCAGGGTTCGTAGATATTATTTGGAGTTCCCTATTTGTTATATAAGGCGTAATAAGAAAATTTTGACTTTGCAAGGTGTGTATGTGTGTGTGTGTGTGTGTGTGCGTGCGTGTTTGTTTGTGTGTGTGTTTGTTTGTGTGTGTGTGTGTGTTTGTTTGTTTGTGTGTGTGTGTGTGTGTGCATGAGTGTGTCAACTCCTGAACAAAGCAGGTTCACAGGAAGATATTATGGGTAACTGAACAGACGTTAAATCGTCCACTAATAATACGAGTATATGTTGCGGTAATCGCACCAGAACACATCCTCTTAGTGTTCGTATGATTAAAGGTGATGAATGATTCAGGAGGAAAAAAAAGTTTACACCATATATATATATATATATATATATATATATACTTCTCTTCACACCATGGCTGTTAGAAAGACACAGCAGAACACGTGAATTCCTGATTACAAAAGTGCGTTTACAATCTTCGATTTTGTATAGAAGGAATCTTTTCCGTTTTCTGAAATCAATTATTTCATAAAAAAAAGACTACTCCCTGTAAATAACCGGGAAACATATAAAACTACTAAGAATATATAAAAATATAATACTGGGCATTTTCCTTGTTTTGTCCACTCTGCAAGATGGATTCAACAGACCAGCTGTCTCAATGTCACGTGGTAACGGATGCTGAGGCAGATTTCGAACCGTCGGGAAACTTCAAACATTTGTGTCAGCTTAATATGGAAATTTCTTTAGACAATTTTACAAACACTGCGATAAACTGGGAAACGTTTTCTGGTAAATTCACATCAATTTATAGTAACATTGGTGTACGGAGGGGGTGGGGTGGGTGGGTGTGTTTGTGGTGTTTAATCCCCCCTCCCGAAATTCCGAAGGCCCTCCAAAATCGTGCCAAACTCAACCCGATTGTGAAAACTGTTAAAAATTGCTGAATTTAGGACGCCAACACCCCAAGATGTTCGGAAAAAAGGCAGTAAAGTTCTAAAACTACCTAGGTTCGCAATTGTTTTACATTAGCAATGACAAATAAATTGGTTGTCATCATAAATAGAACACCTGAGTAGGAAGCTACCGCCCCCAGATCCCCGTTCTCTCTGTCCTCCACTGAATTTGTTGAAGCCGCCCCCCCCCCCGAACAAAATTCCTGGGTATGCCACCGGTGGCTAAGAAACAAGAAACTCAAAGGAAAGCAGACCAGCAGAGTAAGACAATTGTTTGCCGGTCTTGAGACAGTGGTTATGTTACTGTTGCCTGTTTCCTTCCTGCACTAAAACAGCCTCTGCACTGTTACTGGTTAACGGCCACAGGGATTTGAGGCCGTGACCACAGGGGAAAATGTAATCAGGCAAAGAAGTTATCTGATAAAGGAAACATGCTAAGGAAATAATGTCTCTCTCGTCTTTTAAACACACTGTAAAAAGGTAAAGCAGTCCCGTTACAGGCCTGAAGTGACCCAGAGGGTTCCAGGAAGTTAAGGTTTCCAGATTTCATGACAACAGCGCAGGATAGTGGTAAGGTTGTCAGCCTTACACCCCGCCCCCCTTTAACCCCAGGAAATACTCCTGGTACTCATTTCTGTTAGGGGCTGAGTCGACCCCAGGACCATAGTGCTATCGGAAGGATTTTATGTCAACGAAGAATTCCAGTGACACCATCTGGAATTGAACCAGCGACTTTCCGATTTGTAACACAGCACCTTAACCACTGTGCTACTGCGGTCCGCGCCAGAAGCGTCCAGAGGTTTCCAGGAAGTTAAGGTTCCCAGATTTCATGACAACGGCACAAGATGGTGGTAAGGTTGTCAGCCTTACACACCGGCCACCTTTACACCCAGGAAATGCTCCTGGTACTCATTTCTGTTAGAGGCTGAGTTTAAACACACTGTGCATTGCTTTTACTTATGTAATGAATCGTCACATTGAATTGGCGTCTTTTTTTAAGTTGAAGTTCTCAAACTTGCAGCGACATTAATGAGGTACTGGCTGCTAAGTTGAGGTGGTGTTATGAAATAATTATTGTCGGGGATCATACAGTTCGTAGGACAGGAAGCACTGGATTACAGATTCATAAAATTTTCCTTTTACTTAAGTGAAGCGCTTGGTCTCTCATCTTAAGAGAAAGCAGAGGTTGATAGATTTACGGAGTAGATGAGGTGCATATTTGTACATTAGAAGGAAGAAGTGACAAGAAGATGCAGAAACCTGCATGAACAATATATTTGTAACTTGTACTGCTCGCCAGGTGTTATTAGGACGACCAAATTGGAAAGATGAGATTGGTAGGCCTTATAGCACAAACCATGTAGGTGAAAAACGCAAAATAAATCTTAGTCAGAAGGAAACAGAGAGCTTGGTGGATGTAGATATAGACGGCACGGTAATACAGCAACTGTTTTGAACGAAATAAGTTGTGTTTTGTGTGGACAACCGGGTGTTTGGTACAAAAATCACAAGCTATAATAAAACCGCCTGGTTGCCATATTGCCAACTATTGTTGGAATTCCTATATTTTGGGAACTTCCACATACCATTACAATGAGATCTCTGAGGTGTGCGACAACAGTAACGATTTGCGCACCTAATGTCCACCAAGTTCTGTGTGATAAAGGAAGCGATGTGGATATTACTGTGAGTGCATACCAAGACGGATTTTAAATAGAGGTGTTTCAGTTTACAAGGGGAAATTTCTGGTGATGATGGTGGCCAGAGCCACGACATGTCGGATTATGGACTGACGATGTCAGAGTTATTCAATATATGGTGCATGTTGTTGGAAATATTTAAACAAACAACCTAATAAAACGCACGGTTTAAATAACAACGTGAATTTCTTAGCTGTATGCGGAATGCAATGCCCACGCGCCATATTGTCATCTGTGGCCTCTCTGGTTCTACAATATTTATCCACATTATCTCACAAACGGCGCGGTTTTCGAAAAAAACGTTGTTGAATATAAAATGTGTTTTTATTTTATCTACAACTTCTGTCCGAAAAATTTCTCATTCCGTTAAGAATTCAGCGATAGATCATAAACGTGCACAAGTCTTTATTCTTGTCCGATTTCAGCGAAATTGAAGTTTTTTTAACAGGTTTTTTCAGAAATACTCAAACATCAAATTTGATAAAAAAAACTGTCCAGTTGGAGCGGAGGGTAGACGGACAGACAGAGAGAAAGACAGACACAATGAATCTAGTAGTCACTTTTTCTCAATTTTGCGAAGGCGCCTAAAATATCACATTTATTTAAGCCTCTTTGAGACATGGGGTCGTACCGAATCCTCCCAAAAAAATATATCCATCCTGAGACTTGCTAAGTTTCTATGGCCCTGCACACAATATTTATTTATGTCAGTGACGTTTCCGATCCCGCTGTGGCCACTACATACAGGGTTATTCGAAATGATTGTCGGGGTTTTAACAACTGCCACCTCCTTCTCCAGATGTAACGCCATGTGATTTCTTTCTATGGGGTTACGTCAAGGATCAGGTTCATGTTCCTACTCTTCACGCAAGTATCCCGGAACTGAAGGTACGAATCAGAACCGCCATTGAAACTATCGCCGCTGGCATGCTACAAACCGTTTGGAACGAACACGATTTTCGTGTTGATGTTTGTAGAATCACAAAGACTGCACATATAGAGAACCTGCAAGATATGTAACAGAAACTTGGAGTGTTGTTCTATTAAATAAAAAAAAACACATACTGCTATCTCTAGTGCCTTGTGTATGACAAGTTGTTAAAACCCCGATAATAATTTCAAATAACCCTGTACGAAAAACTGCCTTGACTTCACTGATGGAAGAATCAACAAGACAGACAAACTTTGTCTTCACCCGCCAGTGAACAGAACCTCCTGTGAACACCCAGGCTGGTGAACATTGCTCAGAACATGCTTGGATTTCATATACACAGGTTTTGAAATAATGACGTCATCAACAAAACTACAAATGCATTGTATAGCAGCAAACAGAACAAGCAATTCACCAGAATACATCAGTGCAAAGTGCAAGAGGATCCACAACGAATATGGAGATATAATGACAATATAACGTAATAGTTAGTCCGTGATGAGTGAGTTCCTGTCACCACGGCATGGCACTTTCTCAGATTGGGGATGGAGGATCGGCCTCCAATATGGAGGGCAGCTGCGAATATATTGAGTAAGCAGTCGCGGACAGCCGACAAGGGGTGGTTCTGTAGCTTGGGTGTTGGGGGAGGTGCTAACAACTCCTCGCCGTGAAAACGTATCTTGTTACGAAATGTTCACCCAGACACCCTCGGACCTACACTGATACTTTGGTACGACCTTATAGATAGGGACAGGTTGCGGGTACTTGTGAATGCGGTAATGAATGTGGTTATTTCTTGACTAGCTGAGAATCGATTATCTTTCAAGAAGGACTCCACTTCATGGAGTAAGTCAGTAAGTAAGTAAGTTATAATAGCAGATACACAAACTCTATACATCGACAGAAACGCTAAACAGTATCACACAGATACGTGGATTGAATTGATACAGAAATGCTGTCTTGTGATATTCAGTGTATCTACAGACAGACAGACAGAGAACCACAGAAAGACGTAACCGACGAAAAAATGTCGGCGAATTTATAAAGTAAAATATAGATATTTTTATGAAAATGTTGTATGACTATAAAATAATATATATTTATGTTCTGTATAATTAGTTTTCGTTAATTTGTTAAGCCTGCAAAGGACACTATCGTGTGAATAAGCACCTCGTAACTACACGTTAGAATCTCTTGTGCTGGCAACTCATATTAGGTAAAGCTATCCCGATATAAGCCACTAATATGTACTAAGAAATTTCTTTCCTCAGTATAACATGGGCTCCTGTCCTCAGTCAAGGCAGTAGAGCCCATTACTGCACACCCAATTTATATTATAAGTTTATGTCCCAGGATTTTGAAGCTTCCAAAATTTCTAAAAAAATCAGCATATGAAAGCGGCAAGGTTGTCAGTCCTACGCACCGGCCGCCTTTATCCCCAGGAGAAATTCCTGGTACTCATTTCTATTAGAGGCTGAGTCGACTCCACGTCCACAGTGCGGCCAGAAGGATAAAGTAAATGAAGAAACAAATGACTCCTTCCAGGATCGAACCCGCGACCTTCAGACTTGTGGCACAGTGTCTCAATTGTGTCACCACGTGCACCCAAACATACGTTAAGGTTTTAATAACAAAACATGAAGCACAGTGCATGGTTCGATGCCCGAAAGTTACCTACTGTTGTGTGCCTAACAAAATCCTTTCTCCGTACGCAGGCTTCGAAAGGTTAAGGAAGCAAAGAGGTAGATTTATACTAGCTTTTATTTATGTCGGATTACAGGTAAGTGAATCAAAGTCACTCCGTGCAAATGTATCAATACGAAATAAACAAAGTTCTTATCTATGCATTGACATTATTCTTGAGAGAACGAAACCTCTGAAGCAAGCTTTTTCGGTCAGGTGTAGCAGTGAACCTGTTAGCAAATGAAAACAGAAATGAGCCCCAGACCGACGGGAATACAGAGTGCTGAATCAGCGGCCAGAGGGCAGTGTGCCTGAACTCCATTCTTTGTCAGCGAAATGTTTACGGGAGATTTAGATGTTCAGATAGAACAATATTTTACTTCACAAGTTACGGAAATGCAGATTACAGTCACCACTCGGGATTTATCTTGCTTTTCCGCGTCTCGTTTCCCTGGGTCCTACTAAACTGCACAGCTCTGAAGTCGCTTGACAATGGACAATTCTCCACGGTACACCAGAAACATACAATTCAAAAGCGAATAGAAGGGTCTGGCTCTGTTGCCTTTGCTGTGTTCACTCGGTCTAACCCGGCTGAAGGCCGTTTCTGGCATGGAACACAGGTGTTTTATGAGACCATACAGTGGCATGTTTCCAAGCAGTCGAAGATGCATAGGGAATTCGTGTTATCTCGTAACTTAAGACGCAGGATGTAAAAAAGTAGAAAGGAAGCTATCACAGACAATGTCACACGGTAAGTAAGAATTTGGTTTGGACTGATCTGCTTCTCAAGCTCATTTGCCAACTTATCTTTCTTCTTCTGGTGCTGTGACCCAACGCGAGGTATGGCCTCCTCATTCTTGAGGTTTCTAGATCACACACAACGACGCACCATATTCGGTGGGACTCCTATGGACGAGTGATCGGCTCGTCGCAGAGACCTCTACCTGACAACACACAATACTAACAACAGACTAACATTCACGCCCCCGTTGGGATTCGAAACCACAATCTCAGCAGGCGAGCGGCCGCAGGTCTACGCCATGTACCGCGTGGCCACTTTGACCGGTTTAACAACTAATGACACCAATATTTAAATTACATAAGCACTCGTACATGTTTCGACTAGCGTCTGTATTCATCCTTCGGGAGTAACAATATTCAAAGACATATACTGCGCTTGTATGTGATTTGCACATTGGATGGAGAACGACTATCAGAGCGACGATTCTTGTAGACGGATCTGCTATATGCAGAATAAGCGAAAATTCATATTCGCACTGCGTGTTTTCAGTTTAATTTTCTATTATCAAGTGACTCAGCTTCAGTTGTCATTGAATGTAGAGTTTCATACCGGGGAATGGAAACCTGATGTTTATTACCGTATATACAAGATAACTTTATTGGATCATATCCTACCCACTGCTAATTCTTCAAGGCATATCTTAAATTTATCACTCCGTTTTCGTCTATGTTTTCCAAAGGATAGTTATCTTAAGTTTTTTTATCAAAAGTTTTAATTCCTTCTGTACATGCTTTGTGCACAGTTCATCTCTTCTTTCTGCTGTCTCATATGATAAAAAGAGAAAAAATTTAAATCCTGAAGGCATACGTCTTATTGGTAAGGTTTAGCCTATAGATGGCGGACGGACAAATGTGATTGTGTTCTGAAAATACCGTCTAATGATTCCGACAGAGAGAGACGCCTGCTGGAACATTCAAAGGTAACTGCCGCCCCAAGAAACAGGGAGGTTTGTTTCATTAAAACGAGGAGGTATGAAGAGAGATACCGCCGAAATTGAGGGCAGAGGAGTTGGCGGATAAAGGCAGTTTACTACCAGAAATACATGGTTTCATTTCTTGCTCCTAGGAATTACATTTCGGATGCATGATATTCTCAGACAATTTGTTACTCAAGTCTTATCTCGAGGGCAAACGCTAAGAGTTATTAGTTTAATGGGCTTAGATTCGCTGAAAGAAAAACAGCAGATATGATGGCTGGTCTAATGGAAAGAAAAAGTATAATCGATACTGCAGAAAGGCCGTCGGGCTGAGGTGAAGCCCAATCTTTGTCTCAGTCAACGACATCAGCGTGCGGTTTTTGTTAGTGGGCGTTCCTGCACTGGAATATAATTTTCTAAACTTGCATGAAAATGTGACATCTTCGTATCAGACAATGTCCTTTATTCATTTCTAGGGACATCTTCATTTTCTCTCTCTCAAAATAAGATACGAAATGTAGGCATAATAAAACGACACTGAAACGTTCGTTCTTCCTCAATAGTTTAATAATCTCGAGTGCCATAAGAAGTGTGGGAATTACACTGCTCACAATTCGTGTCGTTCATTTTTCTTCGCTACTTCTATTCTCTTTGAAGTTTTTTTTATTAAATAAATGTTCAGCGAATTACTAGAAATGCGCATAGAAATGTAGGTGGGTCTTCATCCAATGCACACGTTGTAGCCACCTTTGTGGGACTTCATGTAATGCGTACATTATACCTACTTCTGTGGGTCTTCATGTGATGCGCACATTATAGCTACCTTTGTGGGACTTCATGTAATACGCACATTAGAGCTACCTTTGTGCGTCTTCATGTAATGCGCACATTATAACCACCTATGTGTGTCTTCATGTTATGCGCACATTATAACTACCTTTGTGGGTCTTCATGTAATGCGCACATTATAACTACCTTTGTGGGTCTTCATGTAATGCGCACATTATAGCTACCTTTGTGGGTCTTCACGTAATGCTTACGTTATAGCTACCTTTGTGGGACTTCATATAATGCGCACATTATAGCTACCTTTGTGTGTCTTCATGTATTGCGCACATTATAACCA
>Ga0131853_10005364_pt1 | contig 23104 bp, 23 predicted proteins | sample TergutLab28metaG_FD_92764 | JGI IMG/M metagenome (GOLD analysis project Ga0131853, IMG submission 92764) | Labiotermes labralis P1 segment gut microbial communities from Petit-Saut dam, French Guiana - Lab288 P1 (version 2) (version 2) | ecosystem: Host-associated > Arthropoda: Insects >...
CGCGCACGCGGCATAAATCGCTGGAGAGCCCGGTGCGGCGAAAGCCGCACGCCGGGTTCGGAGGGAGGCTGCCCGGAAAAGGCCCGCAGCAATACGGGACCTCGCTGGGCAGCCCACCCTACGGCCATCGACCTCCACGCCGACGGGACGGTCACCGCGACCAGCCCCGACGGCAGCCAGGCCCTCCGCGGGCACCCGAACCGGGAACCCGCGGCCCCGCCGGGCGGCAGGCCCCCGCCCGCCCGAGCGGCCTGACCGGCAGCCGCCCCGACCGGTGACAGGCACCAGCGCCACCACAACCAGGGACATCCACCGAGACGGCACCCGCGACCGGGACCAGCGCTACCCCGGTCGCGGGTACCGGCATGCCTGATACGCGCGGCCGGGGCGGGTGAAATCTTCTGCCCCGCGAACGTGTTGGAATCGAACGTGCTGGCGGAGGCCGGTGACCCGTCAGGCACAGGCTGACGTAGAGGAGTGCGCATGAAGGTTTTGCTCGTATCGGGAAGCACGAGGGCCGGTTCGACGAATACGGCCGCGCTGGCGACCGCGGGGGCTCTCGCGCCGCCCGGCGTGACCACGGTGCTGTATCAGGGTCTGGCTGGCCTGCCCGCGTTCAATCCCGATGACGACGGCGACACGGTCCCGGAACCGGTCGCGGAGCTTCGGCGCGAGATCCGGGACGCGGACACGGTCCTGTTCTGCACTCCCGAGTACGCGGGAACGCTGCCCGGCAGCTTCAAGAATCTTCTCGACTGGACGGTGGGCGGCGGCGAGATCTACGAGAAACCGGCCGCATGGATCAACGTCGCCGCCGCGAACCGGGGCAAGGGCGCGACGGAGACGCTCGCAAGCGTCCTGGGTTATGTCGGAGCGGCGGTCATCGAGGCCGCCTGCCGCCATGTCCCGGTGGACCGGGCGGACGTTGGTGCCGACGGCGCGGTGACCGACCCGCGCTTCCGGGCGGCTATCGCGGAGATCTGGGCGGTCATGGCGGACCATCAAGACGCTCGTCTTTGATCGGCCAGGACGGCGCTGTCACGGGCCTTTCGGGCACGCGGTTCGCTCTCGGACGGTGCGCGCGAGGCCGGAGACCGACGACGAGGCCGAGGGCCAGGACCGCGATGCCGAGCCACATCAGGAGGCTGGGGGCTCGGGTGCCGAGGGCGAGACCGGCCAGGGCCGCGGAGACGGGCGCGATACCGGTGAGCAGCCCGGCCCGGGCCGGGCCGAGCGCGGATACGCCCGTGTACCAGACGAGGAAGGCGACCACGGTGACCAGCAGGGCCAGGTAGCAGACCGCCAGGAGGTCGGCCCCGGTCAGGCTGGCGGCGGCCGACGGGCCCTCTGCCGCGAGGCCGACGGCGCCGAAGATGATGGCGCCCATCCACGTGGTGTGGACCGAGACACCCCAGGCGCCGTGGCGGCCGAGGACGGGGACCGCGAGCAGGGTGAAGCCGGCCTCGCACACGAGCGCGAGGACGGCCCAGGCGACGCCGATCGCGTCGGCGTGCCCGGCTCCTTCGACCGCCGCGGCGCCGCCCGTGACGATAACGGCCGCCAGGATGATCCGGCGGCGCGGGCACTGGCCCTGCAGCAGCGGGCCGAAGACCCCGAGCAAGACCGGGACGCAGGCCACCGCGACCGCGATCATGGCGGGCTGGGCGTGGGCCGCGCCCCGCACGACCGCCACGTTGAACAGGACCAGCCCGGACGCGGAGACCCCGCCGAGCCAGAGCCATTCGGCGCCCCGGGGCCGGGCGACGGGAACACGCCGGGCCCGGGCGAGAGCCACCAGGATGACGGCGGCCATGGCGTAGCGGAGGGCCTGCGCCGTGCACAGGGGCGCGGCCGCGAGGGTGCGGGAGACCGCGACGCTGCTGCCCACCAGGACCATGGCCGACACCGCGCACGCGACGCCGCGGACGGGGAATTGGTTCATGGCCCGACCCTGCCCGGATAATGGACCAATGGACAGGTCCAAACAGTCACAAGATGAGTGGACCATAACGAGCCCGGACTTCCTGCAGCTGAACCGGGCTGATGCTCCGCCCGGCGAGCTGACCAGCTGGCTCACAAGGCAGTTGCGGGACGCCATCGCGAGCGGACGGCTGCCGGTCGGCAGCAGGCTCCCGGCCAGCCGCGTACTGGCTGACGAGCTGGGAGTGTCCCGGGGCGTTGTCACCGAGGCCTACCAGCGCCTTCGCGAAGACGGACAGCTCACCGGACGGGGACGGGCCGGGACGAGGGTAGCGGCGGTGCCGCTGGGCACGGCCACCATGCCCTCCGCGCCGACGACGGCCGGCTTGTCCCGGTCGCTGGCGGCCGGGGGCTTCGAGGCGTTCCGGGATGAGCCTTGCCGCATTGACCTGTCTCCCGGGGTTCCCGATCTGGCGGCGTTCCCGCGCCATGCCTGGCTGCGCGCGGAGCGGGCCGTGATGGACTCGGTGTCCCCCGGCAGTTTCCGGTACGGTGACCCGCGCGGCGCTCCGGCCTTCCGGACAGCGGTAGCGAGCTGGCTGGCCCGCAACCGCGGCATCCCGGCGAGCCCGGACCAGGTGGTCATCGTCGCGGGCGTAGCGCAGGCCCAGGCGATCCTGGCCCGGGTCCTGCCGGCGTTCGGCATCACGTCGATCGCAGTGGAGGACCCGGGTTCGCTCGGGTCGCGGCAGCAGTTGCAGCGCTGGGGAATGCAGACGCCTCCGGTTCCCGTGGACGATTCGGGGCTGCGGGTGGATCTGCTACGGGACACCGGGGCTGGGTGCGTCATGCTCACTCCGGCCCACCAGTTCCCGACCGGCGTGGTCCTCGACGGGAGCCGTCGGCGGGAACTCCGATCCTGGGCCCGCGACGGCGGGCTGATTATCGAGGACGACTACGACGCCGAGCACCGCTACGACCGGCCGCCGGTCCCGGCGCTGCGGGCGGCGCTGCCCGAACGGGTCTGCTATACGGGCAGCGTCTCCAAGCTTCTCGCCCCGGCGCTGCGCACCGGCTGGCTGCTCGTGCCCGGCGAGTACCAGGACGCGGTCGTGGCGGCGAAACGGGACGCCGACCTCGGGAACGCGGTGCTGCCTCAGCTCACCCTGGCCGGGCTGATGGCCTCCGGCGAACTGGAACGCCACCTGCGGCTGCTGCGCAGGCGGCACGTGCGACGCCGGGACGCGATGATCGCCGCCGTCGGCGAGCACCTGGCTGGCGCCCGGGTCCACGGTGCCGCCGCCGGACTGCACCTGACGGTCACCTTCGACGGCCTTCCGCCGGGCACGGACGCCGAGATGGCCGCGGCGCTGCTGGAGGAGGGGGTCAAAGTTCAGCCGTTGTCGTGGCACAGCCAGCGGGACCAGCGGGCGGGGCTGGTACTTGGCTACGCCGCCTCCAGCCCGTCGGACATCAGCGAGGGGATCGCCGTGGCGGGCCGCGTCCTGCGGGCTCTGCTGTAGGGCCGCGTCAGCCGTGCCCGGCGGCCGCCGGCTATTTTGACCGGCCCGCTTCCCGCATACCCTCTCTGACGTGGAACTTTCTAGTACCCCTGTAACGCGGGAAACAACAGAGCCGGACGGCAGGACGCTGGCCGGGCGGTGGGTCCGGCTGGACCCAATCGGCGAGGCGGACTTCGGCGAGCTGGGGGCGCTGCTCGGAGACCCGCGCCTGTACGAGCACGGGTACGTGATGCACCGGCGGCCGGTTGCCCCGGACGACGCGACGGAACTGGCCCGGACGACATTCGGCGGGAACGCGGGCAAGGTCCGCTACGCCGTTCGGCTCGCCGCCGACAGCGGCCTTGGCCCGGCGGGCACCCTGGTGGGGACGTCGGGGCTGTCCGAGATCGACCAGCGGAACGAGAGCACCCACATTGGCGGCACGCTGTACGGGGCTCGCTGGTGGGGCACCCAGGTCAACCCCGAGGTGAAGATGCTCCTGCTGGCGCACTGCTTCGACGACTGCGGGTTCGGCCGCGTCAAGATCCAGACCGACCGGCTCAACACTCGGTCCCAGGCGGCCATCGCCCGGCTGGGAGCGGTCCGCGAGGGCGTGCTGCGCCGCCACATGAAGCGCGAGGACGGCAGCTTCCGGGACACCGTCGTCTACAGCGTCCTCCGGGACGAGTGGCCCGAAGTGAGAACCCGGCTCCGGGCACGAATCGCTCCGCGGTAGAGCGCGACGCCACACGGCACGAAGCGTTCGTGTTCTCATGGGGAGATGGGGCCCGGGCATGACCCGCTGGAGCGGGCGGGGCTCGCGCTGGCTGAGCCCAGTGCGTACGCCGACGAGGAAACGCTGCACCATGGCCTGGCGCTGCTGCGGCGGGAAGCTCCCGTGCGGTACGTGGAGGCCGACGGGTACCGGCCGTTCTACGCGCTGACCCGGCACGCCGACGTTCTGGCGGTCGAACAGGACCATGCGCAGTGGCTGAACGGGCCCCGGCCGCTGCTCGATCTCAGCGCGCGGGAATCGGCCCGGGGCCTCGCCTCGTTCAAGCCCCTCACCGGCCTGGACGATCCTCGGCACCGTGTTGTGCGGGCCGTCGGCGCGGACTGGTTCCGGCCCCGGCGCATGCGTCTCCTGGAGGACCGGGTGCGCGAACTGGCCCGGCGGCACGTCGACACCATGGCATCGCTCGGCCGCGAGTGCGACTTCGTCACCGAGGTCGCCGTGCATTACCCGCTGTACGTGATCTTGTCCCTGCTGGGGCTGCCCGAGTCGGACTTCCCGCGGATGCTGCGGCTGACCGGGGAGCTGTTCGGCGGCGATGATCCCGAAAGCCGACGCGGCGGCGCGCCGGAGGACCGGGCCGCCGTGATGGCGGACTTCTTCGGCTACTTCCAGCGGCTGACGGCCGCACGGCGGGCCTCGCCGACGGAGGATCTGGCCTCGGCCATCGCCAACGCGACCGTGGACGGCGAACCCCTCAACGAGGTGGAGACCACGTCGTACTACGTCATCATCGCGACCGCGGGGCATGACACCACCAGTTCCACGATCGCGGGCGGGCTTCACGCGCTGCTGGAACACCCGGAGCAGTACGCGCGGCTGCGGGAGAACCCGGACCTGATGCCCGTCGCCGTGGAAGAGATGATCCGCTGGGTCACGCCGGTGAAGGAGTTCATGCGAACCGCGGCGTCCGGCACCCGGATCCGCGGGGTACCGATCGCCGCGGGCGAGTCGGTGCTGCTCTCGTACCCGTCGGCGAACCGTGACGAGGAGGTATTCGCCGACCCGTTCACGTTCGACGTCGGCCGGACCCCGAACAAGCACCTCGCCTTCGGGTCCGGCGTCCATTTCTGCCTCGGTGCCGCCCTCGCGCGGATCGAGGTTCGGGCGCTCTTCTCCGAACTCCTGCCCCGGCTGGAGACCATCGGGCTCGCCGGGACGCCGGAGTGGACCGCGACCACCTTCGTCGGCGGGCTCAAGCACCTGCCGGTTCGCTACCGGTTCGCCGGGTAAGCGGTGCCGGGGTCAGCCCGCCGGCCGCCAGCCGAGAGCCGGGCCCAGTTTCTCCGCCATGTCGGTCAGCATCTGCACGTAGTCGAGCGGGGTCACGGCCGTTCCGAGTTCGATGCGGAACGTTCGCTGCGAGGCCGCCGCCATGATCGCGACCGGCGACGAGATCCCCTACTGCAGGTGCCGGTGACGGAGCCACGCGCTGTCGAACCCGAGCCGCTCCCCCAGCGAGATGATCTCCAGGGTCGACTCGTGCCCGGCCCGGGGCGAGGAGCCGTCGAACAGACCGATCGTCAGGAAGCCCAGTTTCGACAGCGGGACTCCGGGCTGGGCCATAGAGGCGGGCCTTTCCAGTGCCGACAACAAGACTGCGCTGCTCATCATCATTTCACGGTCAACGGCACACCATGACGGCCGTGATGCTGTCGACCGTCGCCATACGCTCGTCGTGTCCGTGCGACCGCTTTCCCGCAGCCCAGACCCTCACGCGTGCGGACCCGGCCGTCTTTCCTCTTTGAAGATTAAATCGCTGTTGCTCTGGCCGTTCCGGCCGTGCGGGCCAGCCCGGTCTCCGGCCCGCACCGTCCAGCGGGACTACGGTCACCCGACCGCGACAGCGGGCCCTGGCCGGAGCATGGCCCCGCACCACAGCGGACCTGGACCGTCGGCCGGGGGTCCGGGGGGTATCCCACCGGTGGTCGCGAAGCGGCCAGTACTGACGTAACGGCCGCACCGCATGCCGGGCAGCGCCGGAAAAGCGAACCCCGCGCACGACCCGCACGGAGCACGGCCGGCGTCGACGGACGCCGGGAACCGGGAGGTCTCGGGGCCGGAGGTTCTCCCGGTTCCGCCGGGTCTCCGGTGCGGCCGCTGCGCGGCCACGGGGGAAACCCCCCGAGCCCCCCGGCCGACGGTCTTGGCGCTCTGTGGTGCGGGGCCATGCTCGGGCTGGGGTTCGCTGTCGCGGTCAGGTGACCGTAGTCTCGCTGGTGTGCGCGCCCCGGAGACCGGGCTGGCCCGCACGGCCGGAACGGCTACGGCAACAGCGATAGATTTTCAAGAGCACAGTCCGGCACGCCGCTCATAGTCCTCCGGGGGATGCCGGCGGCAGGAGGGGACGCGCTCGTCAAGGCCATCATCAAGAGGAGACGCATGCGGGCGAGCACGGTCCTGTGGGACATCGACGGGACCTTGGTGAAGTCAGGAGGCGTGGCGGCGCGGGCGTTCCTGGACGCGGTGACCGAGGTGACGGGCACCCGGCCCTCGGCCGAGCGACGGGACTACGGCGGGCGGCTGGACTCGGAGATCGCGGACATGCTGCTCAGGGCGGTGGACGCTGACACCGCTCTCATTCCGGACGTGCTGAAGGCCCTGGAGCGGCTCGTCGAGGAGCGGCTGGACGACCTGCGGGCGCAGACCAGCGCGTTCCCCGGGGTTGCCGCGCTGGTCGCCAGGCTGGCCGGGGCCGGGGTCCGGCAGACGGTCGTCACCGGCAACATCGAGGCTGTGGCCCGGCACAAGCTGGACGCCGGGGGGCTGATCCCGCCGCTCGACCTCGGGTTCGGCGGGTTCGGTGACAGCGCTCCGGACCGGGCCTCCGTGGCCCGCTTCGCCCTCGGCCGGCTGGCCGCGGCGGGCTGGAATCCGGGACCGGACGAGGTGTGGATTGTCGGGGACACGCCGCGGGACCTGGACTGTGCCCGGGCCGTCGGGGTCCGGTGCGCGCTCGTCGCCACGGGCCGGCGGGGAGTCGGCGAACTGAGCGGGCTGGGAGCGGACGTCGTCCTGCCCGGCCTCGCCGATCCGCGGCCCCTGCTTCACCGGTGGGGACTGTGAACGGGTCGCGGCTCTAGACGCGGCGCAGGACGGTGACGACCTTGCCGATGAGAGTCGCGTCGTCGCCGGGGATCGGCGTGTAGTCAGGGTTCTGGGGCATCAGCCAGACCTGGCCGTTCTCCTTGCGGAGCGTCTTGACCGTGGCCTCGGCATCGTCGGCGGTGGCGCTGTCCAGCATGGCGGCGACGATGTCGCCGTTCTCCGCGTCGGGTGCCCGCCGGACGACGACCCAGTCGCCGTCCGCGATCGCGGCGCCGGCCATCGAGTCACCCTGGACTTTCAGCATGATGAGGTCGCCCTCGCCGGTCAGCAGGCGGGGCAGCGGGAAGACCTCCTCTCCCCGTTTCGCGGCCGGAGCCGTGATGGGAATGCCCGCGGTGACGGTGCCGACGAGGGGAACCCGGGCCAGCGGCCGGGCGGACTGGAACGAGACGTGCTGGCTGAGCGGCCGGACCTTGGCGGTGCGCGGCCGGCCGGGCTCCCAGTCGACCAGGCCCGCCGCCTGGAGCGCCTTCAGGTGGTAGGTCACGCTGGACGTGCTGGACAGTCCGACGGCGGCGGCGATCTCCCGGAGGCTGGGCGAGTAGGCGTGGCGCTGGATGAAATCGTGGAGGAACTGCCGGATCCGCCGCTGGGGGTCGCTCAGGCGCCGTCGCGGCGGACCGGGGGCATCAGGCGTGCGTTTAGTCATATCAGAAGTCTAGTTCGACCGAAGATCGAACACCACTACTGATCGAATATAGAGTTGAAGTATAAGATTGAAGAGGAGCGAAGGTCCGTTAGGTATGGAAGTTTTGAGGTTATATGCCCAGTTGGACCGCCACCTGTTCGGTGTGGAATCCGGCGTCCCCGAAGGCCAGGGCGGCGGCCGCGGCGTGGCGGGTGAAGTAGTGCAGGTCGTGCTCGGCGGTGAAACCGATGGCGCCGTGTACCTGATGACCGAGGGCGCAGACGCGCTGGTAGGCGTCGGACACCCAGGACTTAGCCAGGGACAGCTCCTCGGTGGCCGGGGACCCGGACGCCACCTTCCAGATGGCCTCGTAGGCGATGAACCGTGAGGTCAACACGTCGATGGCCATGTCGGCGCAGTGATGCTGGACGGCCTGGAACGCGCCGATGGCCTGGCCGAACTGCTCGCGCTCGCGCGCGTAGGCCACGGTCATGTCGAGCACGCCCTGGGCACCGCCGGTCATCTCGGCGCAGGTCGCGGCCGTCCCGTAGGCGGTAACCGCGTCGGCGGCGCCGTCGCCGAGGACACGGGAGCCGGGCACGCGCACGTCAGCGAAGCGCACCCGGAACAGCGGATCCCCGACCACGTCGAGGGGTTCGATCGAGACACCGGGATCTGCGGTGCCGACAGCACCGCCCGGGACCCGGCGGTCACCAGCAGGTGCTCGGCGGCCCCGGCGTAGGGGACGAACGGCACCTCGCCGTCGAGGACGTTCCCGTCGAAGGTGACGCCACCGCCGGCCGCGTACGACATCACGGTGCCGCGGGTGATCGCGCCGAGCCATTCGGACTTCTGGGCTTCCGTCCCGTGGGAGAGCAACGGCAGGCCGCAGCAGGCGGCCGTGGCCAGGAGCGGTGACGGGACCCGGGCCCGGCCGAGTTCCTCCAGGACCAGGCAGAGCTCCCCGAATCCCTCCCCGACTCCGCCGGAGGACTCCGGCAGGGCGAGCCCGGTCCAGCCGAGTTCGGTCATCTCCTTCCAGAGCTTCGCGGAGAATCCGTCCGGCTCAGCGGCGGCGGACCGGGCTCCGGCCGAGGCCGCGCGGGAGCCCAGGAACTCCCGCGCGGCCGAGGCGATCAGCCGCTGGTCCTCGTTCAGCGTGAGGTCCATGGTGTCAGGCCGCCGGCGGAGCGATCTTGTCCGAGCGCACCCAGACGCCGGGTTTCTCCTCCCAGAAGATCTGGACCAGGACACCGCCGGTGTGCTTGGGATGGATGAACCGGTGCTTCCAGGCCGCGCCGTCCTTCACCCCGGTCTCCTCGTCGAAGGTGGGGATCTCGTGGTGGTCGCAGGCGGCGAGGGCCGCGTCCCAGTCGGCGACCTGGAAGGTCACGTGATGCACCGACGGCCCGTTCTTGGCCAGGAACCGGTCGATGAACGAGTCCTCGCCGCGGGGCATGATGATCTCCCAGCAGGTGGCCGAGCCGGGGATGTTCAGCACCAGGTCGGCCATGTCCGGGATCAGGTCAATCGGCGTGCGCCACACCTCGGTGAACCCGGCCAGGTCGCTGTACCAGCGGGCCAGTTCCTCCCGGTCGGGATAGGCCTGGCAGACGTGGTCGAGCAGCACGATCCCGAGGTCGGGCCCGCCCTGCGGCTGCGAGGCGGCGACCGTCGCGGTCTCGTCCCCGCACAGGGTGAGGCTGCCGGGACCGCGCAGCCGGAACGGGACGCCTCCCCCGGCCGCGGGCGGCGTCAGCACCGCCTGGATCCAGTCGCCGCCCGTGCCGGACGTGACCTCGATCCCGCGGCCCTCGATCTCCTTCCGGGCGACGTCGAGGTCGGGCACCTCGGCGGCGACGTGGTGGAATCCGCCCCGGCCTCCGTTGGCGTCCAGCGCGGCCTGCACCCAGGAACCGGTGGGGCCCGACGGCGCCAGCACCTCCCAGGCCTGGCCCCAGCTCCCGGGGACGGCGAGGCGGACGCCCCGCACCCCCTGCTCGGAATTCTCCCAGCTCACCGTCCGGCGGAAGCCGAACAGTTTCTCCAGCAGCCCCACCTGCTTCTCCAGGTCGGGCGTGACCTGCGCGACGTGGTCGATGCGGTAGATCCGCATGTGATGGCCTCCTCGAAGCTCAGCTCGGGTGGGGTTCGATCCAGTCGTAGCCGCCGTTGACCAGTTCCTTAACGAGGCGGAGGTTGTACCGGTTCATGGCCGCGATCCGGCGGGCCAGTTCTTCGACCTGCTTGTCGAATTCCTCGGCCGGGAAGACGTTGTTGACCAGGCCGAGTTCCAGGGCGCGCTGCGCGTTGAGGCGCACGCCGGTGAACAGCAGTTCCTTGGCCCGGGCCTTGCCGATCCGTTCCGGGAGCCGTTTCACGCCGCCCCAGCCGGGGGCGGACCCTCCGAATTCCGGCTGGTCCGGGTCGCCGTCCTCGGTCATCTTCGGCCGGTAGGGCGGGCGGGCCGACAGGGTGATCTCGACCAGGCCCATCTTGGCGTTGTCGGAGGCGACGATGAAGTCGGCGCCCAGGGCGAGCTCGAGACCGCCGCCGACGGCATACCCGTGGACCGCGGCGAAGACGGGGATGGACAGCCGTTCCATCATCGCGAACGTCTTCTCGCCGAGGCGGCCCTGCTCGATCCGGTCCTTCCTGGTCAGCGACTCCGACCAGTCCAGGTCCATGCCGGCGCAGAACGCGCGGTCGCCGGCCCCCCGCAGCACGGCGACGCACACGCCGGAGTCGTCGTCGATCTCGTTGAAGACCCGGCGCAGCTCGTGCAGGGACTCCGGCGTCAGCGCGTTGAGTTTCTTGGGCCGGTTGAGCGTAATCCAGGCGACTCGCTCGTCGATCTTCACGTCGAGGGTCTCGAGCGTCGAGAAGTCCATGGGCTGCCTTTCTCCGTTGAAGGGGTCAGGTCTTTGTTGAAGGGGTCAGGCCCGGGGCAGGTTCAGGCCGCGGGTCGCGATCACGTTGCGCTGAATTTCCGTTGTACCTCCGAGGAATGTCGCGGCGATAGCGTCGAACCGCATGCGGGCGAAGTCGGCGCCGGGGCTGTCCGGCCCCCGGAGCTGGGCCGCGGGCCCGAACACCCTGGCCGCGGTGGCGGCCAGGCGCTGCGCGAGCTCCGCGCCGAACAGCTGGTTGACCGAGGCCTCATACCCGGGCACTCCCCCGGCGGCCTGCACCGAAACCGTGTAGCGGGCGAGGTTGTACAGCACCCGCGTCTCGGTGTAGCGCCGGGCGATCTCGTGCCGCAGGGCCGGGTCCACCGGGTGCTCGCGGACGTAGGACGCGAGCGAGGACAGGGCCTGCTCGAACTTGACGACGGAGCCGATGCCGGCCCGTTCGAAGCTGAGCGCGTCCATGGCCACGTACCAGCCGCGGTTCTCCTCGCCGACCCGGTTGCGGACCGGGATCCGCGCGTCGTCGAAGAAGACCTCCGCGAACGGGGCGGCGCCCCGGATGTCGGTGATCGGGCGGACGCTCACGCCGGGGGTGGCGGTGTCGACGAGCAGGAAGGTGATGCCCCGGTGCTTGCGGGCGCCGGGGTCGGTGCGGACCAGGACGAACAGCCAGTCGGCGTACTGGCCCAGGGATGTCCACACCTTCTGCCCGTTGACGATGTAGTGGTCGCCGTCCCGGACGGCCCGGGTGCGCAGCGAGGCGAGGTCGGAGCCGGAGCCGGGCTCGGAGAACCCCTGGGCCCAGGTGCGCTCGCCGCGGGCGATGGGCAGCAGATGCTCTTCCTGCTGCGAGGCCGTGCCGTGTTCCATCAGGGTGGGGCCGAGGAGAAACGCGCCGATTCCGTTCACCGTGGGAACCCGGGCCCGCATCATCTCCTCGTGGAGGATGAACTCCTCGTGCGCGGTGAGCCCGGCGCCGCCGTGCCCGGCCGGCCAGTGCGGCGCGATCCAGCCGCGTCCGGCCAGGGCGTCCGCCCAGGCCCGGGCGCCGTCCCGCCGGGCCGGATCGGAGGAGACCCGGTCGACGGGCCAGTTGTAGCCCCAGACGTCCTCGGGTTCGAGGCTGTGCTCGGCGCCGGGGTCGGGCCGGTACCCGGCCGGGAAGCGGTCGCGGATGAACTCGCGCACGTCCGAGCGGAACGCCGCCTGCGCCGGGGTGTCGTCCCAGTCCATCAGGCCCCCTCCACCGATGCCGTCGTCGCCTCCGGCCGAGGGGAACGGTCCGGCCCGGGGGCGGGGCCGGACGGCCCCGAGGCCTCCCGGTCCCAGGTGCCGGGGGTGATCCCGTGGTTGCCCTCGGCCCGCAGACGGTACTTGGCCACCTTCTCGGTAGGCGTGCGCGGCAGTTCGTCGACGAACTCCAGGTAGCGCGGCACCATGTGGCGGGGCAGTTTCTCCTGGCAGTAGGTGATCAGTTCCTCGTGGCCGAGGCGGACGCCGGGCTGGCGCACGACGGCCAGCTTGACCTCTTCCTCTTCCAGTTCCGACGGGACCCCGATGGCCGCGCACTCCAGCACCGCCGGATGGAGATTGACCTCGCACTCGAGGTCGAAGGCGGAGATGTTCTCGCCGCGCCGCCGGATGGAGTCCTTCATCCGGTCCAGGAAGTAGAAGTAGCCATCGTCGTCGCGCCACACCCGGTCTCCGGTGTGGAACCACAGGTTCCGGAAGGTCTGGATGGTGGCGTCGGGCGCCCCGTAGTACCCGGTCGTGAGCACGAACGGCTGGCGGGGACGGAGCACCAGTTCCCCGGCGACGCCGTTGCCGACCTCCCGGTCCGAGGAGTCGACGACGGCGACCTCGAACCGCTCGTTGTGGGCCAGCCCGCACGAACCGGTGCGCCACTCGCCGTAGGGGCTGCCGATCGCGATACCGGCCTCCGTCGACGTGTAGGTCTCCACTGACCGCACCCCGAACCGTTCGTACAGCTGCTCGTCCAGGCTGGACTTGCCCATGTAGAACATCTCGAGCGGGTTGTCCCGGTCGTCCGGGGACGGCTCCTTGCTAAGCAGGATCGGGATCATCGAGAACACGCTGAGCGCCACCGAGGCGTCGAACCGCCGCACGTCGTCCCAGAACGTGGAGGCGTGGAACTTGTCCACGATCGCGATCGCCCCGCCGGACAGCAGGGCCGACATGACGCCGTCCCACAGCCCGGCCGCGTGGAACAGCGGCAGCGGGCAGTACACGGTCTTGCCCCAGCGGTCCATGTAGTTGAGCGAGTCATACGCGCAGGTCAGCGCGAGGGCATGGGAGCACATCGCGCCCTTGGACGGCCCGGTCGTGCCGGACGTGTACATGATCGCCTGCAGGTCGTAGAACGCGACGTCGATCCGCGGCGGGTCGGCGCCCTGGCCGAGCAGGTCCGCCCAGCGCAGCACCTGCTTGCCGGGCTGTTCCGGGATCACGCGGGTGTCGGCGGGATCCCGCCGGACGATGACCTTCCGCAGCCCGGGCAGCCGGTACGCCAGCGGTGTCAGCCGGTCGGCGTAGGCCCCGTCGACGACGAGCATCGCCGAATCCGAACTGGCCAGCACGTGCCGCAGCATCTCGCCGCGGTGGGCGGTGTTGACCGGAACCGCGACCGCCCCGAGCCGGGCCAGCGCGAAGATCGCGTACACGATCTCGGGCCCGTTCGGGAGCATCACGGCGATATGCTCGCCGGGCCGTACCCCGCTGGCGATGAGCCCCTGGACGACGCGGTCGACCATCATGTCGACTTTGCCGTAGCTGAGGTCTCCGTCGTGAAACTTGAGGAACGTTTCGTTCCGATGAGTCGTAGCTCTGGTCCTCAGCAGATCGCCGAGGACAAAACTCTCCAAGGCTTCCCTTTGCATCACACCTCCGACGGCGCCCTGGCCCCTCCCCTTCGGTGACCAGGGACGCTGCCGACAAAACCCGTCCGGAAACTCCCCGCAGGACCCATGGGAACATTAGACAGGCGTCAATTCAAGACCAACCCATCCGGCCAATCCCGACAGCCGCCGCCCGTTAAACCCGGACCCTTTACCCCGAACGGATCATGGCGCCCCTTCCGCCCCGTTCGCCTCCCCCATTTGCCGGAAGCGCCACGGCGGGCGCGCCGCCCGCTACCCCGGGCGACACCGTGTGGCGTACGTCACCCCGCCCCGGCCTGCGGCTAAACGCCCCCCGCAACACGAAACCGGGCCGCCCGAACGAATTCGAACGGCCCGGCTTGAAGTGCCTCGCCCAGCCCGGCTACGCGACCTGCTTGCGCGGCACGATCAGGATGATGATCAGCCCGATCAGGCTCAGCCAGCCGACGCCGATTCCCAGGCCGAGGCGACCCCTGCTCTTCCCGAGAAATGAGTTGCCGACCCACCAGGCCAGCCAGATCACCAGGGAAATAATCGACATTGCTCCCCTTCCCGTACGACTTGCCTCTCATCCAATCAGGCCCGGTGACGGCTATCAAGTTTTTGATATTCGTCGAAATAGGAAAAACAGGGAAATTCCTATTCGGCCCGCGCCGGAAACCGGCACAGGGCTCGCGGCGTCAGCCGCGTTCGGCTCCCACTACGGAGACGAAGGCGACGCACTCGCCGGGGCCGCCGCCGAGATTGTGGGTGAGGCCGTACCTTTTCCCCCGCGGGGCGATGCGGCGCCCGGAGGGAGCCTCGTCGCGCAGTTGCAGCCAGCATTCGTAGAGCATCCGCAGCCCGGAGGCGCCGATGGGATGACCGAACGACTTCAGGCCGCCGTCCGGGTTGACCGGCAGTTCCCCGTCCAGGGCGAACCGGTTGTCGAGGCTGTCGCGCCACGCCGCGCCCCGTTCGGACAGCCCCAGGTCCTCCATGATGACCAGTTCGGTCGGGGTGAAGCAGTCGTGGACCTCGGCCATGCTCAGGTCCCGGGCCGGGTCGGTGATCCCGGCCTGGGCGTAGGCGTCGCCGGCGGCGCGGACCGTCTCGGCGAAGGTGGTGTAGTCGTACCGGGGATCGTAGGTGCCGGTTCCCGGCCCGGCGGTGAACGACAGCGCCTTCACGTACAGCGGCCGGTCCGTGTAGCGGTGCGCGTCCTCGGCGCGGACGATAACGGCCGCGGCGGCGCCGTCGGCGACCCCGGAGCAGTCGAAAACGCCCAGGTCCCCGGCGACCGGCGGAGCCGAGGCGATCTTCTCCTCGGGGACTTCGGCCCGGAACTGGGCTCGCTCGTTGCGCGCCCCGTTGTAGTGGTTCTTCCACGCGACGCGGGTCATGGCCCGTTTGAAGTCCTCGCGGGCCACCCCGTACTTGGCACTGTAGGCCGGGCTGAGCATGGAGAACCGGGCCGGCGCCGTGAGCGTGGTGCCGGTGCCGTCCGAGGGCGGGTTGGCCCGGGTGAGGCCGGAGTACCCGGAGTCCTTCAGCTTCTCGACGCCCACGGCCATCACGATGTCGTACGCGCCGGAAGCCACGGCGTAGCAGGCGTTGCGGAACGCCTCGGAACCCGACGCGCAGAAGTTCTCCACCCGGGTCACGGGCCGGTAGTCGATCTTGAGGGCGGTCGACAGGAGCATCCCGGAGAAGCCGGAGTTCAGCGTTCCCAGCCAGTAGGCGTCGACCGTGTCGCGTTCGATCCCGGCCGAGGCGAAGGCGTCCGAGGCCGCGTCTACCAGAAGGTCGGAGGCGGAGGACTCCCAGCGTTCGCCGAACCGGGTGCAGCCCATGCCGACGATGGCCACCTGGTCCTTGATCCCGTGCGACGTCATGACGGTGTTCCTTCCCGGGCCGGGCGGGCCTTCCAGAAGTAGTTGCGGATCCCGCCGGCGGTGGAGATGAGGCGGAAGGTCATCTCCACCCGGGTGCCGACGTCGAGTTCAGCGGGGTCGAGATCGGTGAGCTCGCAGGAGAACCGGCCGCCGCCGTCGAGGTCGACGGCGGCGGCGACGATCGGCGGCGCGAGGGAGAACGCGAGGTGGTCGACGGTGTAGGTCGCGATGGTCCCGCCCGTGTCGGCGAGGGGCTCGGCCGTCATCCGGTCCCGGGAGCCGCATTCCAGGCAGACCCGCTGCGGCGGAAGGTGCCGGGTGCCGCATTCGGCGCAGCGGCTGCCGGCGAAGCCGAACTTCCAGGTCTCCGACCGGGCGCTGGCCGGCGCCACGGCCCGGTCCGGGTCCGGCCGGCGCGGCTGCTGACGCCGGATGAGGCCCCTCCAGGTGAGGAAGTCGGCATACGACAGGGAGTCCCGGCCGCGGGCGATGCCGTCTTCGACGCTGGGGACCCGGGTCCGCTCCGCGATCGCGCCGGTGACGCGGAAGACCACGGTGTCGGCCCCGTCGGCCAGCACGGCCAGGGCGAGGACGTCACCGGGTTCCGCCCGTTCCAGCATCGACGCGAGCAGCAGCCCGGGATGCGCGGTCCCGGTGTTGCCGACGCGGCTGGTGAGGTCGTCGGCGAAGGCGCCGTCCGGGACGCCGAGCCGCGCAAGCCGGGTCCCGGCGGAGCGGACGGCCCGGGCGGAGGGGCCGGTGACGGCGACCCGGCTGATGTCGCCGGCCGTGAGGCCGCTCGCCTTGAGCGCCCGGTCGAGTGACTCTTCGGCGAGGGATGTGTATACGCGTTCGCCGAAGCGTTCTTCCCAGGAGTCGGGCCAGGGCTGTCCCGGTCTCCGCCAGCGGTCCAGGAACTCGGCGGTCGCGGATCCGCAGCCGAGGAACTCCGCCAGCAGCGGCACCGGGCCGTCCGGGCTCGCCTGGCCGACGACCAGGGCCGCGGCGGCGTCCCCGCCGCCGGCCTCGTCTGGGCTGCCGCTGGGGCCGTTGCGCCGGTCCGACAGCGCGACCAGGGTGGCGCCCGGGTAGTGCAGTCCGGCCAGGAGGGCCGCGACGCCGGAGCGGACGGAGCCCGCCAGGTCCGCCGCGTGGACCCGTCCTGGCAGGCCGAGAGCCGCGTGGACCGCGGTGGCGTTGGCCTTGTCCGCGTAGACCGGGTCGGCCGTGGCCAGCCAGAGCGCGTCGATCCGCTCCGCGCCGCCCGCCGAGCGGACCGCGTGGCGGGCGGCCTCGGCCGCCATGGTGGTGGTGTCCTCGTCGGACCCGGCGACGGCCCGGGAGCCGCGGCCGCCGCGCTTCCCCAGCGCGGCGGCGACCGTGTCGCCGCGCAGCCGCCAGTACGGGACGTGAGTGCCGAATCCGAGAATGCCGATGCTGCCTGGGCTCATGTCGCCTCCGCGGTTCCCGTCGCAGGTTCCACCGGGGACAGTACATGGTCGTTAACGCAACGGCAATGGCCGGCCTTACGCCGACGGCGGGACGGCGGCGGCCACCGCCAGGGCCGCCAGTTCGTCGGCCAGGGCCGGGCGCCGGATCAGCTCGTCGTCCATGACCACCTCGTTGACCAGTGCGAACACCGCCGCCGCCCGCAGGCCGGTCTCCTCGTCCGGCAGTTCCGGGTAGGCCCGCCCGAGCACGTGGCGGAGTTCGTCGACGTAGACCCGCTGATGCTGGCGCCGGTCCCGCTGCTGGCCGCCGGGGAGGGAGTGCAGTTCCGTCGTGCTGATGACGATGAGGTCGCGGCAGTCCACCGCCAGGCGCGCGTAGCGGTCGAGGATCTCCCGCACGGCGGTCCGCGTGTCGGGCGACCGGGCCAGGGCCACGGCGATGCCGCCCGCGATCTGCTCGGCCCCCCGGTGGAACGCGGCGTCGAGAAGCTGTTCCTTGCTGTCGAAGTGCCGGTTCACGGCCGAGGCGGTGATGCCGGTCTCCGCCCCGATGTCCCGCAGCGACACCCCGCGGAAGCCGCGTTCCCGGAAGAGCCGGGTGGCCGCCGCCAGCACCGCCTCGCGGCGCGACGCGTGCGGCAGGCCGGGACGGGCGTCCGCCGGGGCCGGAGCGGGGAACTCGGCGGACGGCGGCAGCCAGGCCCCGAGCACCGCCCGGGCCATGTCACCGGCGACCCGTTCGCGGACCTGGGCCGGCGCGGCCCGGGACAGGGCCAGCGAGATGAGCGCTCCCGCCGCCGCCCGGAACCGGAGAAGGTCGGCCGGGCGGGCGGTGGCGGTGTCCGCGGTCCACAGGGCGCCCTCCCCGGCGCTGGCGCCCCGGGCCAGCGCCGCCCTTCGCTCGCGGAGCCTCCGCTGCCCGGCGGGGTCCAGCCAGCGCGGCTGGCGGGTGCAGACGACGAGTCCGTCCGGGTCGGCCAGCGCGGCCGAGACCGCCGCTTCCAGGAGCGGCCGGGCGTGCCCGGCCTCCCGGGCGGCGGCCAGGCGCTGGCCCAGCAGGTCCAGGTAGCCGTCGGTGATCGCCGCCAGGAGGGCCTGCTTTCCCGGGAAGTGCCGGTACACGGCCGGGCCGCTGACCCCGGCCGCGGCGCCGATGTCGTCCATGCCCACGCCGTGGAACCCGTGCCGCCGGAACAGGCGGGCGGCGGCGGCCAGCAGCTGGGCCCGGCGGGCGTCCGTGCGCTGCTCACGGGTGGTGGCGGTCATCCCAGGAGGCTCCTCAGTTAACGACTATTGACATAGATCCTAGCCGTGATTAGCGTCCGGACATATCGCGAAGTCTGCTTCCCTGATGGCTACCGACGTTGGGATGAACGAATGTCGACACTGCAAGGACTCACCGCCGTGGTGACCGGAGCCGGGCGCGGTCTCGGCCGGGAGCACGCGCTGCTGCTGGCCGAACTCGGGGCCCGGGTGGTCGTCAACGACAACGGCGCCGCACCGGACGGATCGGGCGATGACGCGGCCCCGGCCCGGCAGGTCGCGGCCGAGATCACCGAGCGCGGCGGCGAGGCCGTCGCCCACACCGGGTCGGTGTCGGACTGGAACACCGCCGACGAGCTGATCGGGCTGGCCGTCGGCACCTACGGCGGCCTGGACATCCTCGTCAACAACGCGGGGATCCTGCGGGACCGGACCCTGGCCAACATGACCGAGCAGGAGTGGGACTCGGTGATCGACGTCCATCTGAAGGGGCACTTCTGCCCGCTGCGGCACGCGGCCGCGTACTGGCGGGGCGAGGCCAAGGCCGGGCGGCCGCGGCGGGCCGCGGTGGTCAACACGTCGTCCGGGTCCGGGCTGCGAGGCAATCCCGGCCAGGCCAACTACGCGTCGGCCAAGGCGGGCATCGCGATGCTCACGATCGTCGCCGCCCGCGAGCTTGAACGGTACGGCGTACGGTCCAACGCGATCGCCCCGGTAGCCCGCACGCGCCTCACGTCAGCCACTCCGGGACTGGGCGACCGCCTCGAGGCCTCCGGCGACGGCGGCTTCGACCCGTGGCACCCGGAGAACGTGTCTCCCCTGGTGGCCTACCTGGCCTCGCCGGACTGCCACCTGTCCGGCCGGGTGTTCTCGGTGATGGGCGGGCACATCGGGCTGCAGCAGAGCTGGACCGAGTCCGATCCGTTCGACGTCAGCGAACGCAAGTGGACCGTCGACGAGATCGCCCAGGCGATGAAGGACCTCCCGGCCGGGCCGGACGAGTTCCGGATGTCCGCCTGATGGCCGTCCTGGCCGATCCCCGCTCCGTTATCGGGCGGAAGCTCCCGGGGTTCACGGCCGTCGCCGAACGCGGGCGGCTCGCGTTCTTCGCCCGGGTCATCGGCGAGGACGACCCCGTCTACCGCGACGTGACGGCGGCCCGGACGGCCGGGTTCCGCGACATCCCGCTGCCGCCCACGTTCCTGTTCAGCCTGGAACTGGAGCGCCCCGATCCGCGGGCCATCCTCGCCGAACTCGGCATCGACATGCGCGAAGTGCTCCACGGCGAGCAGGAGTTCCGCTACCACCGGGTCGCGTGCGCGGGCGAGGAACTGCGTTTCGAGCCCCGGATCGCCGACTACTACGAGAAGAAGGGCGGCGCCCTGCGCTTCCTCGTCCGCGAGACCGAGGTCACCGCCGACGGCGAGCCCGTCGCGGTCCTGGTCAATACCCTGGTGGCCCGACGGCTGGAGCTGAGTTGACGACCACATCCGTCGCGCCGGGGCAGGAACTGCCGGAACTGGCGCTCCCGCCGGTCAGCCGGACCACGCTCGCCCTGTTCGCGGGCGCCTCCGGCGACCACAACCCGATCCACATCGACCTCGACAACGCGCGCAGCGCGGGCCTGGACGACGTCTTCGCGCACGGCATGCTGTCGATGGCCTATCTCGGGCGGCTGGTGACCCGCTGGTGCCCGCAGGCCCGGCTGCGGTCGTTCCGGACCCGGTTCACCGCGATCACCCCGGTGCATGCCCGCCCGGTCTGCACCGGGGTCGTGCGGGACGTGAACGGCGGCGAGGCGACCGTCGACCTCACGGTCGCCCTCGAGGACGGCACCGTGACCCTGCGCGGCACCGCGACCGTCTCCCTGGTTCAGGAGGGCACCGTATGAGCGGCGCCCGGCGTTCGCCCTGGCTCACCAGCGACGTCGCCGACCTGCACGACCTCGCCCGCGGCTTCTTCGCCGCCGAGGTCCCGGCCCGGAGGCCCCGCTGGGAAGAGCAGCAGGGGGTGGAACGCGAGTTCTGGACGAAGGCCGCCGGGCTCGGCCTGCTCTGCGCCTCGATCCCCGAGGAGTACGGGGGCGGCGGCGGGACGTTCCTGCACCACGCCGCCGTGCAGCAGGCGTACTCCGCCACCGGTGACCGGTCCTGGGGCAACTCGGTGCACAGCGGCATCGTCGCCCATTACATCCTCGACTACGGAACCGAGGAACAGAAGCGGCGCTGGCTGCCGCGCATGGCCACCGGGGAGATGGTCACGGCCATCGCGATGACCGAGCCGTCGGCCGGCTCGGACCTCAAGGCGATCCGCACCCGCGCCGTGAAGGACGGCGACGCCTGGGTCATCACCGGGACCAAGATGTTCATCACCAACGGCGGCTCCGCCGACCTGGTCGTGGTCGCCTGCGTGACCGACCCGGACGCCGGCAGCCGCGGGATCTCGCTCATCGTCGTCGAGACCGGCGACTGCCCCGGGTTCCGCCGCGGCCGGATCCTGGACAAGATCGGCCAGCACGGCGCCGACACCGCCGAACTGTCCTTCGACGGCGTCCGGGTGCCCGCCGGGAACCTGCTCGGTCCGGAAGGCGGCGGCTTCGGCATGATGATGAGCCAGCTCCGCCAGGAACGCCTCATCATCGGCATCACCGCGGTCGCCGCGACCGAACGGGCGCTGGATCTCACCGTTTCCTACACCAAGGAGCGCGAGGCCTTCGGACAGCCGCTGATCGCCATGCAGAACACCCGGTTCACCCTCGCGGAGTGCGCCACCAAGACGCGGGTGGCCCGCGTTTTCCTCGACGACTGCATCATGGCCCACATCGACGGGGAACTGGACCTGGCCGCCGCCGCGATGTGCAAGTGGTGGCTGACCGACGTGCAGTGCGAGGTCATCGACGCCTGCGTCCAGTTCTTCGGCGGCTACGGCTACATGCGCGAGTACCCGATCGCCCAGTTGTACGCCGACGCGCGCGTGCAGAAGGTCTACGGCGGCGCCAACGAGATTCAGAAGGAACTCATCGCCCGGTCCCTGTGAGTCACCCGTCAGGAGCGGAGCCGTGTACATCACCCAAGGGCTGCACCGCAGTCTCCAGCAGCACCCGGACGCCCTCGCCGTTCGCGGGCCCTCCGGAGACCGGACCTTCGCCGAACTCGCCGGCCGGGTCGCGCGGCTGGCCTCCGCGCTGGCCGCCCTCGGGCTCCGGCCCGGGGACCGGGTCGGGATTATCACCGCCAACTCCCCGGAGTTCGTGGAAACCTTCCTGGCCTGCTGCTGGGGCGGGTTCACCGCCGCCCCGGTCAACACCCGGTGGAGCCTGGCGGAGATGGCCTACCAGATGAACGACGCCGACATCAGCGTCCTCGTCGCGGACCCGGACCACCTGCCACGGGCCCGGGAACTGCGGGAGGCGTGCCCGGTGCTCCGCCGCCTGATCGCGACCGGCCCGCAGGCCGACGGGTTCGGTGACTACGAGAAGTTCCTGGCCGGCTCCGGCCCGGCCCCGGATGTCCGGGCGTCGGGTGACGCACTGGTCGCTATCCTGTACACCGGCGGCACCACCGGCGAGCCCAAGGGCGTCATGATCAGCGCCGGCCAGCTCATCACGTCGGCGACCGGGACCCTGGCCACGGCCGGGACACCCCAGGCCCACCGGTTCCTGCATACCTCGCCGCTCTACCACCTGGCCTCCCTGGCCGGCGTGGTCCAGCAGGTGATCCTCGGGTCCAGCCACTTCATCCTGGGCGACTTCGAGACCGAGGCCGTCGCGACCGCCATCGAACGGGAGCGGATCACCTCCACCACCCTGGTACCGGTCATGATCCAGCGGCTGGTCGCCCATGCCCGCCGCACCGGCGCCGACCTGTCCAGCCTCCGGCTCATCGGCTACGGGGCCTCCCCCATCAGCGAGTCCGTGCTAAAGGACACCCTGGACCTGCTGCCCGGCGTCGACCTGTGCCAGCGCTACGGCATGACCGAACTCGGCCCGGTCGCGACCGTCCTGACGCCCGGCGACCATCGCGACGCCGGTCACCCGCACCTGCTCCGCTCGGTGGGCCGCGCCGCCCTGCACGCGGAGATCCGCGTCGTCGACCCGGGCGACCGTGACGTGCCGGCCGGCGAGGTCGGCGAGATCATCGTCCGCGGCGGCAACATGATGCTGGGATACTGGAAGAAGCCGGAGGCCACGAAGGAGGCCCTGCGCGGCGGCTGGATGCACACCGGCGACCTCGGCTACGTCGACTCCGACGGCTACGTGTACGTCGTCGACCGTCTCAAGGACATGATCGTCAGCGGCGGCGAGAACGTCTACAGCGCCGAGGTCGAGCAGGTTCTGGGGCGCCACCCGGACGTGGACGCCTGCGCCGTCATCGGCGTTCCGGATCCGGAGTGGGGCGAGCGCGTCCATGCCGTCGTCGTCCCCTCCCGCGGCGCGGAGCTCACCGGCGAGGAGATCCGCGAGTTCTGCGCCCGTTCCATCGCCCGGTACAAGGCTCCGCGCACCGTCGACTTCGCCGAAGAGCTTCCCCGTTCCGCCGTCGGCAAGATCCTCAAGCGCACGCTGCGGGAGCGGTACCGGGGATAAGCATCGACCCGAACGGATGATGCTTACTCCTCATGCTCCACTCGTATCCGGTCGCCGAGAGCCTCAGCGCCGCGCACATCGCGACCGCGACCGATTAGCACGCTCTTCAGACGCTCGTGTTGAGCCAAGGGCGAGAGGTCAGTTCCCGGCGGAATGTGATCAATGTATAGACGC
>Ga0131853_10005365_pt1 | contig 23103 bp, 13 predicted proteins | sample TergutLab28metaG_FD_92764 | JGI IMG/M metagenome (GOLD analysis project Ga0131853, IMG submission 92764) | Labiotermes labralis P1 segment gut microbial communities from Petit-Saut dam, French Guiana - Lab288 P1 (version 2) (version 2) | ecosystem: Host-associated > Arthropoda: Insects >...
ACTCCATGATGCAGAGTCCTTCTTGAGAAGCTAACTGGTTTGCAGCTGGTCAAGAAATTCCCCGCATTTCACGGAGCCCGAAGGTTCATTACCGCACCCACAAGCGGCCGCCATCTGTCCCTATCCTGGGCAAGCCCAATCCAGTCCATATACCCACATCCTATCTCCTGGAGACCCATCCTAATATTATCCACTCATCTAAGCCTAGGTCTACCCATTGGTCTCTTTCCCTCCGGTTTCCCCAGCAAGATCCTATACACCCCCCTCTCCTCACCCATACGCGCCACATGCCCAGCCCATCTTATTTTTCTCGATTTTATCACCCGCACAATGTTGGGTGAGGAGTACAAATCATTTAGCTGGGGGAGTCATTATTAATAATTATTTAATTAAATAAAATAATTACTTTTTAATTACTTTTCAGCAGAGAGCTGTTAAAAAATAAATTGTCGACTACAACATTTCATTTTCACTGTCAACTAATTGCAGTTATTTAAAAATAACTGTTATTTCCAACAGTCGTCACTGGCGGCACCGTGAGCTCCAGTGGTCTTACGTTGTGTCGGTCTGTAGGTGGCTGAGGGACTGGTTGTATACCTCCACGCATTCTTAAGCAGTGCAATAGATAGGGGTGTGTGGTAAGCTTCACGCTGCGGCCTCTTTACTCCCAGGACAGTGTCCCAGGTGCATACTGGGTAGGAGATTATGTGATCCTCGCTGTCGGTTCTTGACGCATTGGTTCAACGAAAGCCACGCCCCTGTCCTTAATCGCATTACAATCCGTCGGTCTTCCATCTTGTGAATAAAGGTCTTGGAAATTAGGCCAACAAGAAATAGAGGCTTTTAAACAGAGGGTGGAAGAAAACGTTCACCTGATGAGCCTAATGAGCATATGACAATGAGGGGCCGGTGTTAAGGGGAGGGAGAAATCACGGTTTTGCCATTTAAGCTGCGTCATTGCGCCATTCGTCACTTTCTTGTAGTTCTTTCGAAAGTAGTACGACGGGAACAGGCCCAGCACACGCTGATAAACGCTATAAAAATCGTGAAATACAAATTTTCAGGACATTTTTAATATTCTCCATGAAAATATAAGGTACTTCTACTCCTTGCCAAATTTTAATAGGATGGTGAGGCGGGCGTCGCAAGTGGCCCAGGCAAGAGAGGGGGACAAGAGCCTACGACTTTCTTGGGAAAATCTGAAGGAAAGCGTGTCATTTATTGAATATTATATTTTTGAATATTTTATTTTATTTTATAAGTATTTTATTGGCGATTCTTTATAATTGATGTTTTTTCTCTAGGCTTAGGTGGAAGGATAATATTAAAATGTATATTAAAGTAATGGGATGGCAGAATGTAGACTGGATCCTTCTGGATCCGGCAACAGACAAGTGGTGGACCTTCGTGAACACGGTAATAGATTTTGGGGTCCATGAAGTGCGGGGAATTTCTTGACTAGCTGACGAATTATGGGCCATTCAAGTAGGACTTCGCCGCACGGAGTTAGTTCTTTAGTTAATGACGCCGGTAACTACTGTCCGTTCGACATGGCGTAACATTAAAGAACACCCGAGCCTCCATTTTTAAAACTAAATTTAAAAGCTCTAGAAGGAAAGTCACACAATTTCGAAATTAAATTAAACGACATCTAATAATATGAATAGTGAAGGTAATTAAGAAAAAAAAACTTACATTTAAAACACAGGCTTACTTTTAGGAATCGGGAGAAACGATTGTTATTACTGCTTCTGATCCTAAGAAAAACAGATAACCTGTATTTAACTGTAATTACATTGTATCGACAAAGTACTGCGAATGGTTCACAATATCATTGAGGATGGCGGAAAGAAAATAATTGAGAGCTTTATTGCTGAAGACTCCAGTAAACTCTCCAGTTTGTTTTAAAAGAAAATCGTGGGCCAGAGACAGGGATTTCCGCCAGCTACAGGTAATATAATTTGAAAGGAAATCTTAGGTATAGCGATTGAATGAATTTCTTTCTTTCAGTGTCTGATGTTGGTTACGAGTAAAGTTTGGTCATTGCCTCCACTTCCGCAGTTTACTCTTATCGCCATTATAGAGCAAAACTACAGGGGGGAGCAGAATTTACAAGCGTGGTGCAGGAAATAACACTGTTCTCACACTGCCCACAGAGCCAGAAACTGTGACGAATTATCACTAGATATACCTGGGTGTGACGGGATAGTGCAGTGGGTACAAAGACTAGAATATTGACTGGAAGACCGCGGAAACTGAGTTCGATACCCAGCAAGAACAATAGATTATTTTCTTGTCGCATGTTACCAGACCGACTTCAGGGCCCAACCAGCCTTCTAGTCAATGGATTTTTGGGCTCTTTCCAAGGCATTAAAGCAAGACTGGGCGTGTAGTTGTCCACTCATTATCATATATTGCCGACGTTAATAAGTGAACCCGTATTTCCACGTCCCCTACGCCATCACAGGGAAGACTGTGCCTTCTACGGTGACCATTCCTGCATACACTTACCATGAAGTACTTCAGCGTGTCTCGTCGTAGCTTCTGGCGCAGTCGCGGTAATGATTGGCAGTGTAAGGATAGCTTGTGCAGGGGTGCTGATAAGTCCTTAGCCCGATCAGGAAGGAAGCAAGCTAATGTTTTTGTCAGAATGGCTTGAATTTCCTTCGGCGCCTTGCCTTGCAGGAAAAAAAACTTGATGGCAGCTCGCGTCTCGATGTTGTTGAAATCGCGCACGTCCCTCACATGCTTCCAAGCTTGTTTCATTCCTGGTTGGGCTAAGGACTTATCAGCACCCCGGTACTTGGTAGGAATATAGACTGGCCTGACAAGGAAGCTAACAGCATGTTTCCGCGCGCACTTGGAAGGTTCTGCTACTGTTACAGCAAATACCCCTTTTGGGGTCGTTTCCTGAATCTGATTAGCTGGTTTTCTGATTTAATCGAGAAATATTAATGGAGAAGACCACCCGAAGTCCTAGACGTGGATGGGATGTTGATATCAAAATGGGTGTTAAATAAGATATGCGGCTGTGGACCGGATTCTGACGTCTTAGGATTGAGCCCAGCGGTAGGTATAGTGAAATAAAAAAATGCGTTGAAGGAAGCGGTCGTGGTCTAATTGTAGGTGCTGTTCCGGGGCTTGCTTGGAGGAAATGAGAAAACTTACAACAGCTCACACACTAGTCCATGGGTCTCCAACCCGCGGCCCTCCAGGTTGTATTATGCGGCCCGCGACCAAATTTGTTTATTGTATGTGGGAAATGAAAATCAGCCAATAGTTTAGGCGGTTAGGTATATCACTCATTAATAATTTTTTCACCTGCGGCCCGCGTATCAACCAACGGTATTGGATGTGGCCGTTTGTCCTAAAACGTTTGGAGACCCACGGACTAGCCGGTGTTGTGGCTGAGAATGGAGCCTGGCACATCCCCAGTACAACATTGCTGCTGTAGTCATCTTTCACGGCGCTGCGTATTTTATTGATTTGCCCAAATTGTGTAACACTCTTTTTGGACACAGAAGGGTATGTAGCTCAGAAGTCGATAACACCATCATCTTAACAGAATATCTATATTTTGTAAGTTGTCCATATGCGTAATTAAGTACCATGCCATGAATACGCACCGGGCAGCGGAGGTACAGCGCCAGGCAATATTAACCTTTTTCCAACTTGCAAGTGAATGGGTCAGCTTGACAGCCCAGGCGCTTTATCCGCGGAAAAGATCCCCGATACTTTTTGGATAGGACGCTGTCTGGGCCTCAGGGGTGGTCTGGACGCTGTGGTGAGAAGTGGCTTGTTAGCGGTTTGACATTCTCAAGGCTGTAGCTTTCAGGACGTAAAGTTTCAGAAGAGCGTGCCGCAATCATCATGGGTCAGGTTCCTCTGAAACGCCGATAAGCTTTACCAAACTACATGGCGTCACATCCCAAAACAATATTTTCATGTTTATCGTCGTGCGATAACTCCGAAAATAACAGCTTTTTTTTTCACGACCTACTCAGCCGGTTCATTTTCCGGGAAAAGGGGGCGTTTGTATGGCCTGGTTACTGTGGGGGTGGATGTACGACCCTGAGGCCGCTCCGGATATCCGTGTCAATCTTGAAGTCTGAACAGTCGGCTACTTGTTCCTTTTGTCGATGAATCAGCAGGTGAGATCTTATCCGCCGCAGTCTACAGGAAGTACTGGATCTGTTTTCATTACGTCTGGGCGAGTCAGCCAGACTGCTCCACGCTGTATGAATGGCACACACAGACATCGTATCATATCACAGCACTAGCATTTCCAGCTTGCTGCTTCTACTGTCGAATACAAGGACATTTATTCACCAGTAAAGCGCCCTGAGAACGATGGGTACCTGACGAACATATGATGCAGGGCGAGGCTACACCATCCTGGTGCAAATTAGCGGCATATGATTATGGAGTTCATAGTCTTATTGTGTTCTTTCATAATTTAGTCATAATTTCTTAAACTTTCGTGTCATGAACTTCCTAAAAATTATCCGCCAATAAAATTTCACTTCCTACCTTACAGAGAACATATGTCGTATGTATTACAAAGACCGACCGGATAATACCGTTTACGGAAGGAATCGCTTTAAGAGCCGTGCGGAGTATATGGATACACCCTGTGGGCAAAGCATCGAGATTTGCAATGCTCAAGAAGGTGTTTAATATAGTAAGCATTAAGGGGTTGACAGCAAAACAGCAGCGAGGGACGGGAGTGTCAGACAATTCGACCCCCTGTTCGGCGTGATCATGGTATCAGGCTGCCGACCGGTGTACATGAGGTCTTCGCTCTTCTGAGTTGTTACGCAGCTTATGTTTGTAGTTAACCGACGCTTCGGGGCAGCCTGTCGGTCACATCCTTGAAGTAGCTAGTCTGTAGTAGTAGCGGTGGCGTCGTTGTAGTAGTAGTAGTAGTAGTAGTAGTAGTAGTAGTAGTTGTAGTAGTAGTAGTAGTAGTTTTTGTTGTTGTTGTTGTTGTTGTGGTGGTGGTGGTGGTGGTGGTGGTGGTCTTGCTGGGAATACGCGAGCCTGTTCATTTTGTTTCATATTTTATAACTTTTATTAGTCGGAATCTTTCTCCGCCGCAGCTTCAGTACACGCCTTCATGTTCAGGCACTCCAGACGCTTTGGTCTGTTTGAACACGACGGTTGGTGCTGGGTTATTTATTGATTAGTAAGTATAGCAGCTCGCTATGGGCTGGACGATCCAGGGGTCGAATCCCAGTGGTGGCGAAATTTCCCGCACCTGTCCAGACCGGCCATGGGGCCCACGCAGCCTCCTATACAATAGGTACCATGTCATTCCCGGGGGTAAAACGGCCGGGGCGTGGCGTTGACCACCCACCCGATCTAGCGCCGAGGTTGATAAAAGAGAAGGGTTATACGTGTAGTCCCCCTGTGGGCCTACGTGGCCTGATCTGTGGTGAACTTTACCTTTACCCTTGCCTTTAATTACCAAGGCAAACAGTCATACGGCTAGTGTTGAATTGTGGCAATAGATTTAATATATCTTGACATATTAAGAACGAGGGGCCTTGTACTGTCAACACGGATCGTCATGTCATTGCGTAAGTTCCTTGGTTTATCTCTAAGCCCAGTTAATCTAATCAGTTGTGCCCCTGAAGCTGAGTAACTGATTAATACCTAATGTCCAAGCGCACGAACGTTGTTATCAGTCACTTCTTTCATTGCAACTAAATACACATGTTAAATACATATACGTATTACCAATCGCATAATAAAAGAAAGGAGTCAACAGATATTAATGTGCTACAATTATGGATTTTAACTAACATTTTTAAAAATTTTAAGACATAGAAGGGCGAAATACATATTGTTTTTAACATTGTAACAGCATTGTAAATTTAAAAAAAAAGCGGGATGTATTTGATATTTTATAGCACAAGTTATGTAACAACATTGCCCAAGGCTATAATTCTTGAGCAAGTAACGCAATGGTCTCCCTGAAGACGATGTAACAAACACCGAAACATGTAAGGAATTTTATATTTTGCTGACCGTGCATCCTGGTACAACTCTAGGTAAATGTTCAACTTGATGCACATTTACGATACATAATGCGTTTATTATTATAATCCTCTACGTGTTTCGAGCAACTCTGTGCTCATCATCAGGAGGTCAAATTGTATTAACCCTTTAAACGCCGAGTTAAATCTCATCTGCCATCTGCTGGCATTATTAGGAGCTCATCATATTTTCCACGTTAGCGTGTTAAGGGTTAATACAGCATCTGGTATAGTATTCTGTGTAAGTGACCGTCCGGTGTGCAGGTTAAGAAGGAACTTGTTCCTTCTCAACCTGCAACAGACATGTAAAAAGGAGGTAGCTGGTGATAAATATATTTGTTTAACATATGATGTGCATTTACTTGGAATAAAAGAAGTGATTGACTGCAAGAATGCACGGAGTGGAAAGCTTAAAAATAATCGATGCTCAACAAGCAAAGGTAATTAACAGACTTTGCTATGTTTAGCCACTTGAAACATAAATAGTCATTAAGAAGAAGGGTGAGGGAAGGTGGGGGAGGGAGGAGGAGAAAGACGAACATGAAGAATGGGAAGAAATGGTATAATGAGAGGCACAATTTTTTTAGTTTGGGGGGGGGGGAGGGCAGAAATTGACTGAGCGCTGTGTTCACAGACTACACCCGCTCGTCTTATAATCATTTTTAATACAATGCAACGCTGGATTTTTTAGTATTAATCGTAGTGACTCCATACCTGGAACAAGTGTCCTAAGAGATCTGTTGTTATGTGTAATGGTCATTATTCTTTATTTTGAGGATCTTACGGAATGCATAAATACACTATGTGAGTGGAATGCAGAGTTTTAAATGTGAAGAGACAGCGCGCTCACGCACGCACGCACACACACACACACACACAGCTCTCTTGAATAGGGTATGAATCAAGCTTAAAAACCTTAACCCTTTAAGACAGTGTTTACTACCGCCTGCTTTAACATTAAAGAGTTTCTGCCTTTTGCCTACACAGTGTATTACGCACTCTGTGGTTCTCGAGATGAACAACGATTATTTCCCTAAACAGCACTAAACGATTGGTGGGAGGCCAGTGTATTTGTGTGAAGTTCGAACGAAGGTTTCAGGCATTACCGAGACGAACTTCTTGCTTCGCTGCGGTCTGCCACAAAGTTTCAAGAAATGTAAGTGGTATGGAGTGTGTTACTGATGTCCTTACTTGAATACCCGTGTGAACTGCTCAGGTCCTTTGGCAGCCCGACGTCCGCGGCCAGTGCCTTGTTACGTCGTCCCTTGTTTGCGCCCCCCCTCCCCCCCCTAATTCTTGAAACGTTAGCGTGAACAGGAAGGGGCTCAAATACTGAGGTACATGAGGGTACGCTTTGCGAGTGAGGGTTACAGAGGAAGAGGTGTCGGCGGCCAGATGGAAGACATTCTTTGTTTTCAACCTGAGCACGTGTATGGAGTCCGTAGTCGATACGGTGCTTGATTAAGCACGTCAACAAACTTACTTTTACATAAAGATGTATCTTCGTCAGCTTTTTTCCTCCAGTATTTAAATTCGCCGAATACGTTCCGTTATATTGGATTCAAAATAATTACTTCAGTTAAAGAACTAAGATCTACATTGTCGTCTTCACGTGTTGTGTACAGCAAAGCAGTCTTTCATACGTATGTCTAAATTTCCACGCATGCTGTACCTGCTGTATCTACTCCACTGGAATACGTTTCAAGCGTTTAATGTTGAATGCTGCAAATCGTAGTGGCATTGCTACCGGGGAACGATTGCACCGGACCATAACATAAAATATTGCCAGCAAGTGTGCCAGCAGTTCTCAGTCTACCTTCGTGATTATGTACGTGTACATTATCAGGCCTGGTCGGAAATGTCTGTTATCCCACCACTGCGTTCAATTATTCTTACTTCCTGACGATGCGCAGTTGTGCAGCATACAGCTGATAACTGCCTACAAAAAACACAAGTGTCCAGTATCTCTTCTCTAGGAAGCCTTTTATTGCGGTGACAGCGTGTTTAACCTAATAACCGCGAGGCGTGAATTCTACGCAAGGAATATCTAAGAATCCAGTTCTCATGTCAAAGTCACCGCCCTGTGCCTCCATTACGCCGCTTGGATAATACGACTTTGGGAAATGATTTCTGTTTAAAGTGACCTCATACGAAACCTCTGCATCAGCTAGACAAAATGGAGGATTTCTCATTTATTAACAGACATCTCCAGGCTTTACATTTTATCACAAACATTTGGAAGGACTGGTAAATGACAGTACGGAGCTCAGCCTTAAGAAGCCGTTAACCACTCGCACAGTTGGTAAAGTTCAAGGATCACTCTGGCTACGTACCCGATAATTCCCGCTTTCTGTCCTCGAGACGACCCATCCCGACCGATGACTTTCGTTGTTTTCCCAAGTACCGCAAGGCATATGACGGGGTAATACCTTCAATTAGACCAAGATCGTTTCCTTCCACATACTTTTTAATTCATTGTTCACTAATTATCCAGACAATTCACGTTACACAATTTAGGTTACTGAGATTACAAATAAAATAAGAATATAAAACTCATTGCATTCTTCAGAGGAGCCCTTCACTGGACCCTAACTTCAGATATTTCATTACAGTCCACATTCCGCAGTCTATCAGGCAAAGGCTGCAATAAAGCAGCTGTATAATGCTACTGAACACAACTTATTTATTAACAGTCACTGGCATAACAGCATTAGGATTAAAGTCTTCAGGGACGCAACGCCGCATAGTTTGGCAAGTACCAACGTTTTGGAAGAACCTGATGTTCCTTTCTTCTAAATGCCATCTGATGAAAAAGTCGGTGTTTATTCTAAACATTATACAAAATTCATAACAAATAACTATGTGGGCAAACCTCTGGGTCTTTTAATGCTAAAAAAGGGATGATAGAGTCACCACTGAGTCTTGAATGCTTACAGGTTTAATTTAGCTTATTGAAACATCCGTGGCTTGCGGCTAGTACAGACCATCATTTTACTGCTAACTACATTAACTCTGTAGTGTTAACGTAAAAGAAAGACAAATGCCTGGACCGTATGTTGAACAGACAAGTGTGGTAAGTGCTGAAACATCTTACTGTCTAAAGAAACGGATCTGCTGAGCTGGCACCGCGCAGACATTAGCCAAAATTTCCATCTATAATGAATACCAAGAATAATATTCTGCTGTTTGAATTTAACATTAAAAAGGAAAACCTCAAATATTTATACCGTTTGGAACAGGACAAATATACATATACTTTTTTTTTTGCTTAGTATGACCGATAATATGACCTCCCAGAATACTGACCTTTCCTCCTGGGACATTCTGTATATTATAATCATATCGAATACTAAATACATAAATATAGAACAGTTATCTACAAGAGAGTCTAAATATGAGATATTTTACGTGTGTGGTGTTGGTCTGCTCGAAAACAGGGATCGGGGGTCCTAATCCTTGCTACGGTATGGCTGCAGGCAGGCTTCGGGTTTGTGTTTCTTATCATACGGAGAGGAAGAAGACTTGCAATGAACGATCATTCAAGCAAGCACCCTTATTAAATATCTAGAAGATTTTTAACTTCAGAATTATTGCAAAGCTTGAGAAAAAGAATGATAAATCCGCTCCACCAAAATCACAAGGAATGTACTGTTTTCTCATCTTAATTTAGTTTTAACACGTGTTTCAAATATTATTTATGAAAGGACGAATGCTGACACATATTTACACACACTCAGTACGTGATTATGTTACTAATATAGTCTTAGGTATAAGACATGTAGGAAAAAATGTTACTGTAAAATGTACCGTACTCTGGGTTGTTATGGGTGTAGTTTCGCGGATACCTGCCGACAGTTCAAAGGAGAGTTCTGGCCTGCACCTTCACGATAGAAAGGCCACTCACAGTTTACCGAACTACATGACGTCTTATCCCAAAAGAGCGTATCATCTTATTTATTGTATGTGTGGGCCCAATATAACCTCTACTTGGCGCAGAACTCATTGAATTTATCACCATCACATTCGATACATGGTTTGTTATGAAAAATGACTTTTCCAATTTCCCCCAAAACGTAGCCCACTGCATAAAATTCGAGTATGCGAATGTTACGTAAAATAAACATCACACTCATTCCTAGAAATTTTATTTGGAACGCGTTTCTTCAGGGCGAGTAATACGGCAAAAACGAAACATAATTTCTCAGTAGCCAGCCTGTTTTGATATTCGTTAGCGTATCCGTATAGTGAAATGTTTGGTACCTTTCTATACCAGCGTTTGAGTCATCGCTTTGACATGTAATAATGTCACGTATAATTTTCACCTACGCTCCTTCCTTGTAGACTCTCAAGGACGGCCTCCCCAAGCCACTGCGGACCCTGCCACTCCCAGGCTCTTGACATTTCTGAATAATACAGTACAGTTAACGCTTTAAACAGTAAAGTGGTTGCCACATGCTTCGACGCGAAAAATGCTGCATTTTGTCCCCAGACTGTTCATTTTAGTGTTTTCTGCGATTCGCACAATTAACAGAGATTACTTCTCTGAAGATGTTCAACCGCTTGGTCGCTTTTAGGTACAGTATGTTTGCTGTGACGTAAGAACTGAATTTTACGTTTTTTAGGAAGAATTTTATGAATTATCCTGCTGGGCTCTAGGTTTAAGAAGGAAGAGTGACATTTCCGTCTCTTGTGGATTTTGGGTGTAAAACGCCTCCAGTTTCAGAGAGTGACAGTAAGTTGATCCAAATTTTTTTCCCCACGTACCAAATTACAAGATAACACAAAGCAGAAGACCACTTTGGTGAGACAAGTTGCTTTTCTCATTAAGGTCGAAGAAATAGAAGACGTCAGTAGTAAATTTTATGTGATAAATGTTATTACAAAAATGTTTATCGAAGAAGCGGAAGGGAAGAGGTAAGTGGAACACGTAGGAGTTAAGTTAGAAATAAGGGCGAGTGTGACATTGTTAGGCGAAATGTCCACTTGCAGTTTAGTGGTTATGAACCTACCTGTCGGAGGAGTCTGATTCCTCCATATGCAACGTAGGAGATTGAAGATTAAGGCAGTGGGTTTCTTCGAAACGTCGGAGCCTACCTGTCAAACTACACATTGTTATCACATCCCAGGACACCCTAATGCCGACACCATCAGTGTCACGGGAACGTCCTCTCTCTTAAGGTTCAACATTGTGCATTTGATTAGTCCGGCTGAGTACAGAGTCCAGTAGCGGACTGTCGTGAACGCGACAGTGAACACTCGGGTTTTAGAAAAGTCTCCCAGATTTCTAGAGTAGTTGATCGACTCTCATCTTCTCGTCGTGGATTGTGCTCGGAGTTAGTTTTTCATTTTCGTTCCAGTACACTGCTTCACCCAACAGATTACGCAATGGAGAAAGAGCATAGTTCGCTGCAGTGAACAAACCTAATGTCTTGCAATTATCTCAAAAGTTTAATAAGCGTATTTTAATGAACGACATCAAAGAAAAACGATGAAGACGAGAGGAATGTTTAACGTAAAGTAAAATTTAAAGTTGTTACCATGCTTAAGTAAGCATGACGCTGTGAAGTATGGAGGAGATGAGTTAAATTTCCACGAATTTTTAATTTTGACATTAGATCTTATTGATTTCTCGGTCGTCCATCCCGCAGCGGAGTCATTGTGTCGATTAGAAAACTAGTAACTTCATGTATTCTGATATAGTATGCCTGATGATGTCGTCAAAGTCGAAATTGTAGTGTAATTAAAGGCTTTACTTTACATGTGCTTGTAGATATAGTCAGAGTTTGATTGCTGGTGTGTGCAAATAGGCATGCTTGAGCACGTGGAAGCACAGCAGCGGTTGAGAGAATCCGGGGCCCCGTGTCTGTGATGATGATCTGGCAAGCAGGAGGCTGGCTGTCAGGCGCTGACAAGTGTAAAGACGTCTGAGGGACATATACAGCTTTAGATGCGTACCCACAGTTACTTGCCAGATATAACGCGTCCACAGCCAGGCTCCGTTTTAAGTCTCACAGACAATGTAGCTATAACACAGGCGAACTTAAACATTCGTGAGGTAATTGTATTTGTGTTCGAGAATTATCGAACGTTCTCTGTCCTTTACACACATTTTAAACAGAAGTGTCATAACATACTGCTCTTTATTTTTATACCCATGTAATAAGTGGATCACTAGCCATTCGGGGTTCGCTTCCTGGCATGAGCACACAGATTGTTCTGACCACATCTGCTGTTTAGTGCACCCGGCCTCCAGTGCATCGGAGACCCTTTCCCGGCATTATAGCTTTCCAGGCATGGAGTTGACCACGCGGCTGTATCTAAAGCCGAACTTTAGAATGTGTGACGTTATTCCTCCATTCCCTCATACGTCCTCCTCATTACGTGGCTCTCAGTTGAGCATATTTATATTTTATGTTTAACGTTGCATGTCGTCTCGTTTACTTGGATCGGATTCGGTAGCCCAGGACCGGGAGCGGTTGCAGCGTCCTTTTTGAATTCGCTGGCTAGTTGACTAGAAGAAACCCAGCGAAGCATGATGGATAGGGAAGTGTTGAGGGGGTCGATTCGTGTCCCTTCTTTTCGTGGCTGCCGTATAACTGTAACTGTGTTAATTACATGGACCACTGGCCTTCTGACAAGCTGATGGTTACTCGCCTGGTGAAGAAATTCCCCGCTTTTTATGGAAGACAAAAAGTTCTGTGCTGTGTTCTGCTGCTCTTGCCACCAGACTCTTGTCTTCAGCCTCCTGCAGCCAGACCTGTCTCACGGCGTACTCCTCTAAGTTTGATTGTTACAGTGTCTCCGAAATTTTCTCTTTCCTTCAACATTTCGACTGAAGTGGGATTTCTGTCTTGCCAGTCCTGCTGCTTGTCCCACTAGTGTTAGAATTACTTGTTGTAATTTAATGGTAGCTCAGTCATTATTTAGACTAGACTAGGGGCTGGACGATAAAGGAATCACAGTTCAATTTTCAGCACGTGCAGAAATTTTTCTCCACCTGCCTTCTATTAATGGCCAACGGAATTTCTTTTGCTACAAGTCAAGCGCTTAGGGCGTCAAACCGACCACTCGCCTGCATCTAGAGCGGGAAGTTTAGTATCACTGGAAATATACCTCCACTTATGTCTACGTTTTCGTGGCATGGCGATTAATTAAACGCAAGGAGAGTTTACATTTACTTTTGAATGATTGATATGACAATAGTTGTTATCTTTACGCATTGACGCTTAAAATTTCTTTCTTTCTTTCCAGGTGAGTAAATTGTTAACAACATTATTGCGAGCTGGATGATTTTTAAGGTAAGCTTAAGTTTATATTTGACATCAAAAATATAAGAATCAGTCCTTACCTCATAGAAGGTGAAACTGGTAAGAGGTTTGCCCGAAAGTTTGGTAGGTATCTATCGATTTACACGTCATCACAGCTTGTGTGACTAAGTCTTCGACGTCAGTGAGACTCGACAATTCAAGTGTTCTGGAATATGATACCATGTTAATCGGTAAATATTTACCGACTTGAACTTCTTAGACGCTAAAGATGGCGGCAGCAGGTCCTTTGAAACGTCGGTCATAAATTGCCAGTCGAAACGGCTTCCTCTTAACAGACTAATTTCCATCGACACCGCTCTGTGAACATCGGATACCCCACCAAATAAACTTGCAATGAATCGCTTACGGTAGTTTGCCCCTGTGTAGGTCATGCAAGCGTATGGGAGAGTGGACGTATAACGCCGCTCTTTCTTAACCATGGACGACATGGAGACTGGCGGTCAACTTTGTGCTACGGTCGCTCCTCCCCATCCCTCCGGATAATGAGTTAAATTTATAAATATTGCTATCATTTCCATATTCTCGTGGTTTTTGCGCTGTTGTGGCAAGGGAGTTTTCACTGTGTTATTTTATAAATAACTCCAGCCCTATTTTATTAAGCCATTTTATGAAGCCACATTATTAATCGTACTTTAGAATTACCGAAATCTGAAAGCTTACCAGATGGGAGTGGACGCTCCTGTGAATGAACTGAAAACCCTGAAAGCTGGAGGTTAAGAAATATAGAATGAGCTACATTATGAACTGCGAAATATTAAACGATATCCTCGTGAGTAATTAAGCCCTGTGCCATGAAGGTATAGGGGGAAGTGGAGGCAGAGGACCACGCATTCTTAATCCCTTCACTTTATGGAACTGAGTTGTCGTCTTCACACCGTAACCGATTTTTCCACAAGGAAATATCACCCGGTGCCGATTGGATAGGAGGGGTGGAAAAAAAGTCATTAACTATCCTGGTAATCGAACTCCTTGCCATGACCTGTCACCACCGAGGCCCGGGTTCGATCCCAGGTATGTCCATGTAGAATTTGTGGCAGACTAAAAGGCGCTGGGACAGGGTTTTTTTAATGAGAATTTCGGTTTTCGCCAGTTGCTTCATATTCATTCATTCATTCATTCATTCACGAATACCGTTGCCATATAATCTCAGCATTTAACAGCATAGTTAAATAACGCACCCGAAGAAAAGAATGAAGAGGTTGAAAAGAGACAGCTTCTTCCCGCTAACCTCTCCTAAAGAAGCGGGACGGAAACATTCTTTCTGTTCCTCGGCGATTACACTGCTTCATTCTCTCACGTCCTCACCTTGGTGTGACGTCATGGCTTGCGATGTTATTGACCTCGACATTGACTAAAAGTTCTTGTTGTTGTTAGATCCGCCCGTCTTCTGCTTGTCTTGGCTTCTCTCGCGTTAAAAACATTCGTCAGTCTTGTCCTCTCCTCGTCAGTGTCTGGGATGAATAGGAACTCGGTGAGTTCTCGCCCTGGAAAATGAAGACATACTGAATGTTTCAGAACAGGGTGCTGAGGACAGCATTTAGACCAAAGACGCAGGAAAGGTAGAACAATTATGTAATTAGGAACCGCGTAGGTTTTACTATGCATTATTATTATTATTATTCCTATCGAATGTCGTGCGATTGGCGGAAATGAAAATAGCCTGCAGCTCTGAGGCAAAGTGTATCTTGGCAGACTTAAGATGAAAAGATAAATTCTGAAATGTCCCTTAAAGGAATCAACTTTGAGGCTGTGAATTGAATTCAAGTAGCTCAATACAGGAACTACAGGCTCAATGAACTTGTGAGTTCCGTAACATGCGAGGAACTTCTTGACACGCTTAGCGACTATTAGCTCCTTAAGAAGCACTGATTTATGCAGTTAAATTGTAGTCTTCTGGTTTGCAACTTCGCATGTTCTGATTGGATTGTTAGGGACGTTATGGACGAAGCTGCTACAACCGTTTCCTGTATAGAAGTGAATTACGTACAGCAGAAATGATGATGTCCGGACTATTGTGGTACATGGAAGCCTCAAATTCATCTACGTGTTGTAACGTATAACAGCTCCATTCTTACCTCAGAGAGAAAGCAGATCGTGTGAGATCACTGATACGCACTAGGCCTTTTTCCATTATCACCGAACACAAACACTCACAACGTTTCGAAAGCAGGTTACTTTGGTCTTGAGGTGAAGAAGAAAACGGACTGCTTTTGAAACGTTGTGAGTGTTTGTGTTCGGTGATAATGGAAAAAGGCTAAGTACTTATCAGTGATGTTTCACGTGTTAAACCATTGTTAAAGGATTATATGGTACAGATCCTTTGCGTTGTGTGTAGCAACCGGTTACTATTGTTTAGGGAAATAATTGATTTTTGTTGCGAGAATTGTTCGAAGTAGACAAAGTGAAAGGAAGTGGTACAATAGAAAATACAGGGCTTTAAGCAGTTAGGTTGGCGCCGGTGGAATAACACCGTGACGATAGATCTCCCATGAACGACAGTGTGGGGTTTTCGAGAACTGCACCGTGAAATACCCAATTTGGAAGTGGGATCCTCACGGCAAATTCCGATTGGCACTGTTGATCTCGCATTCCGGAAGCCACTTCTCGCCAGTCACTGGCGGAGCTCACTGACAGTGAGTGCCCAAACTGTCAATAATTTTCGGAGACATTTTTTCCGTTCCCGTAGGAATCTGGAGCAGAACTATGGGATCTAAGAGCCTTTGTTCTTTCATTATTATTAATATTTTTTGTTATTTCAATGTATAATATTTTATAACCATTACACTGTAATACTTTCAGAGGATCCTTGAGGAATGCGATATGGAGAAAGTAAGAAAATAGATGAAAATATTACAAAGAAGCCATAGACTAATCCACACTTCCAAAGGCTAACCCAATAAAATAACAATAAAATTGGTTGCATTTTTACCAAAACATGACAGAGCGAGCTTGAAAGTATTCGTAGGAATTCTGTGTAGGCATGCTATAAGGTTTGTGAATAATTTTAAAAACGATAGTCTTAAACTTACACGTCGTATATAAATAGGACGTCGCACGAGACATAACGACATTTTGATGATAGTAATAAGGAGTAAGTAACAAGGTTGCAAGAAATACCGTGAATTAGTAATTTTTTGTGTTTTTGATGGCTATTATAATAAGGGAATTTACGAAAAAATTATTCTTGATTTCAAAACAGGTTTAACAGAGATATGCTTAAACATAATATAATATCAATTAACGTTACACAGTGTACGTCAGCACAATCTTTTTTATTCTTAAGCAAGGTTACATGTTTCGACCTGTAAGGGCCTGAAGATGACTAACTTTTAGTCGAAACATGTAGCCTTGCTTAAGAATAAAAAAAGATTGTGCTGACGTATACTGTGTAACGTTAATTGAATTACAAGCACATCGTGATGCCTTCATTCAGAATATAATGTAATATGCCAAAGAATATTACTTAAAATAGTTCAATTAATATTAGCGCTAAATATTTGTCACCTCAAAATATGAACGATTTTATGTCGGTATTTGTTATTATCTTCTGTATATAAAAAGTACTCAGCCTTCCCTCAAAAGCAGCAGAAAAAAAGTGCCAGCAGAACGATCCAATGCTAACCGCTCATTTCTGTCATTAAGCGAATAGATATTTGTACTGGTAAATTTTTGCAGATTCCATTGCACCCGGTAGGGGGTGGACTGAATGAAATTCTGCTCAGTCTGGTCCTTCTTTGGACACAACGTGGGAGACTTTTTGCACGGATTATAAAACGTTTCGTCCGAAGTCACGTGCTCGCCTAGCCGTCACTCGGCCCACGCCCTGCTGAGAAATCTGTCAACACTTTACTGGCTCGTGGCCTGTTCAAGAGATTATTCTTATTCACTGCGTGCATCATTATGCAGTTTTATAGTAGCAGTGCCTACTACATGGTCGGGCGCAACAAACACTTGTGACAGCAGTGAGTGCTGCCTGTCAAGAAAACCTCGCGTCGCTTTGGGTGCGCATGTAATAGGTTTGCCGGCCATTATACAAGCAATTGCGTGAGCTTTATACTGCCCGCAGAATTTTGTGTATTTGGTCACGAAACTGTAGGCTTCGCGCCGTTGGACGATTTAATTTTTGTATCTGGGATGTCAGTCACTTTAGTGACAACGCTTTGGACCGAACTACCGACAAATTAGATTCCTGACAGAGACAAGAGATACTTCTCTTAGCTAGTTCTGATCTCGGACCCACGCCGTGTCGTGTCCAGTGGGTATCTTGGTAGAATGGAGGCATAGCTTTACACCGTCTTGAACGTATGCTCTATGCCTCGGTCGCTTTATCTCGGGAGAAAGAGCCCCATGACACTGGACACTTTGGAGAAGAGAAAGACGGCCTGCCGCTGCCAGGAATGTAACCACGATTCGCCGGTCATGCAGCCATCCCGGCTTCTGTAGGTATGGTAGTTTTACCTTAACCCATTGTTTTTTAGTTAGAGGGAGTGTTGTGCTGCTACTGTGCGTGCTTTCAAGGCGCAGGTCGTTCAAACAAGTTTTTCGCTGCAGGCTTAGGTAACTGGCCTCTAATGAAGGAGCACATTGAAATTAAGGGCCTCAGTCTGTCTTTTTTTTTTTGCTTCGCCTTCAAATTTACACACCGACGGTTCGTTTGTTTTGTGTAAGATTTGATACCGTTTGGTTGTTATGTAACCTTTAAAGCAGTGCTTTTTAGTCTTCTTTTCCTCGCTTACAACTATCACGAACAAAACGTTTACTCCTAGCACCAGGTGCTGAAAATATTATGAACGTGCACTTTGCACTTTCATAATTTATTTACATAAATACTTTGTTTTCCTTTTCATTTAAGTACATTCAAACAATTTTACCAATGCGATTAACATCTCTCAAATTATTTGTGAACAACATTTTAATTCCAAAGGAACGTACTACCAGTGGTACGCGTGCCACTGATTAAAAATCACTGCTTTAAAGCACCCCGTGAGTGTGTATTATTTAAAGACACCGTCAGCTGATAAGATGATACAAGCCCAGCGTCAGTGATTTAAGAATGAATGAATGAGAATGGGCCATTGGTGCAGTGATACTGATAGGGGAAAAGCATAGCAATAGGATAGAAACGTATCCGAGTGCCACTCGTGGCTAAGGATTAAATTTGAGCCTCCGAGAGGAAGCCAGCGACTAACCGCTGAGCTGTGGCACGACACGTGATTACCTCCGTCAGTACAGAGACCAGGCCACGGGCTAGAGAAAAGTGTTCGATTCCCAGGAGAGACAACGGGTTCTTCTCTTCTCCAGAGCGTGGTGCACACCTGCTGTGGGTCCCTGTCAGCTTCCTATCCAATGGATAAGGTGGCTGGACCATGGGGCTAACCGCATCCTTCTTACGTAGTATCGAGTTAAGAATGGCCAGAGCTGTACCTTTATACCCCATGTCATTCCATGGCTTTGTGCATCATGAAACACAGGATAAATTGTGAATAATCGTGATAATTGCATATACCACCGGCATTACATGACAGAAACTCTGCACTTTTCTCACACACTATGTTGATATGTCCCATATTATTTTCACAGTAAACAGCTGTTACATCCCTACATAACATTCAGAGGTTGGCCTACGTAATGGAAACTGTGTGTATACTGTGAGGCAGGAACTGAATCTTTATATATTAGGGTCAGGGGTTTCAAACACGTTGCCCGTTAGTTTATTTTATGCCTCCTTCTCGTTGATCATCCACTTACTGAATCTGGTCCGGCTCAGAGTCGAAGATTTTTTTCATTAAAAATGTTTGTCGTCACGGGCCTGAAGGCTCACAAGTATTGCTATCTGTGGATGGTAAGGTACGAGATACGCCAGCAAAGAGGTACTACTGCGACAAAATTTTAAATTACATAATTTTAGCATTAGCTAATTTCATTATTAAAAGTATGAAGTTTTCTTAATTGTGTATTTAATTTTATTGTTTAAAGTGACTTGCCACGAGCGCAATTTGAGTTTGATACCGCTGACCAATATTAAATTTAGGGTCGATATTGCTAGACAAAAATTGTCATTTATCCCGGCTTAAGAGACAGTATCACCTGCACGTGAATAACAACACACACCTTAAGTCAACTGACATGAAGTCATCTTATTTCAGGAAATATTTACGGTTGCAACATACTAAAAGTTGACTGACAGGTCAAGGTCACCGAACACTAAAGAAATTTGTTACACGACACATCTAAATTAGCACTTCACAGTGCTATTTACCGTGCTGTAAATCTGAGTCTGTCGCGTTTCTGCTGTCTAGTCCTTCAGTTCGTGGCGCTACGCATCAGATTTTCCGACTAAAATCTTCTCTGTGTTTCTCCCAGTGTCAATGCATGCTTCATACTACACCCATTTCAACCTCCTTGATATCAAGAACCTAGTAATATTTGGTGACGTCATGAACTGGACCAACCAGAGTAAAACACATCGAAATTTCAGCTGGAAATTCTTGCTATTATCAACGTCATTGTACAGCACGGAACATAAACTCTTTTAAGAAAACAGTTTCAGTACACATGCTAAACTGTTTATGTTCAAAAAGAAAAGGACAGGAACCTTAATCCCAGTAACTTGAAAACTTCTAGAAATACAGCTGTATTGATACTGAAACACGAGCTTTCAGGGAGTTAACTTCTGTTCTTCTGTCTAGATGTGCAGATGGATGTCTTCTGTACTTTGAAACCAGGTGGATTTTGTTGGTTTTTTCATGCCACCGCTGCTTTACCTCCTGGGAAGGAGCCCCGTTACCCGTTGAGTAAGAGGGTGGGTGCCTTCTGGAGCATGTCTGGACGCTTTGGAGAGCCTAATGGTTTTTGGATAGCCGCCTATGTTCAATTTCATGGACTGATTTCATTAGACACGCCATGCATATACGGGACAAAGTACAGTGTATCAAATCCATGCAAAACGTTAACGCCTACTATTCTGCAGTGATTTATTTTAGCACGTAGTAATGTATTGGAGCAGAATATGGGGACACAGCTGTGGGAAATTCTGCTTGACCCATTATCGCTGGGTCACTCTTTGCGGAAAATGTTAGCAAACCTCTAGACAGCAGCCTGCTTAGAGACTGTTCTGTAACAGAAAGACAGCTGAGATATACATTTCCTTAGCATTGGATGCTAAAATGTTGATCTTACGGGATATGACTTATAAACTCATGTTGTTGTTATCGCCAGTAGGAGAACTCCTTAAACTTCGCATTTGTTCGAAATATGCAAGTTCGGTCACGTATGATCTGTCAGACTGTACCATGTCACATACCAAAAGAGCGCTGACTTAAAAGAAGTACCATTTGAATTATTATTGAACGACAGTATGATTAACAACTTAAATAGATTCGCATATCAAATTGTCCCTGTGCAAGCCACCAATTTGTATGTGGGGGTGGAGGTACAGCTCCACCTTGAACTTTATATTTTTCGTTCCGTGCGTTGTCCATAACTAATCCACAACACTCAAACAACAAAATGCCAAAAGTTGTTCCTTAGATATTTATATTATAATATCATACTGACCATTCCTACATGCTTCGATTCACAAGCGATCATAATCCGGGAACCAAACCAAAACAGTGCCTCATAAAACGAAATTAACCCCATTTATACATACTTGACATGGTGTATAAGAGTCAGATGGTTACAATGTAGACAGTTCTTTGTAGAATAGTTGTATAAGAATATCTCGGAGGCAGCCTACGTACTTAACGCAATTTAGCACAACACTGTCCTAACTTTTGTCTACATTTTAATTGTGTGACTCTTTTAAACCATGTCAGCTGTATACAAAAGTGACTAATTTGGTTTTGTTCCTCGATTGATCCCTAATGGATGGGAAACATGTAGGAATGTTGTGTGGTTATGATACAAACATCTAATGAACAATTTTGTGCATAAAATATAGACAAGCGATCAAATACACAACACATATTTTGCACATCAGAACTACATGTTTTGGCTACCTCAGCTTAGCCATCAGGCTGTACACAGAATTTAAAAAAAAAACGAAATTTTTTTTCATTTTGTTGGCTGAGTGTTGTGAGTTTATTACAGCTTCACTTGCTCTTTAACTCGATTTTAAATTGGGAAAGAGGTCGCAGTACCCATTGAATAGGAGGCTGGTGTGTTTAAGTGCGACTGTGATAGACCTAAATGATAACTGTAATAAAATATCGGAAATACTTAAACCACTGAACAGACAAACTTGTGATACACTGTTCACGTATTTTGTCATTTACTCCTCGTAAAACGTGTTTATAAGCTTGCGCTCTTAATCAGAATTTGTTTAAGACCTTTTATTTTTTAGAGAATTTTCCTGAGAATGGGTCGAATATGTACATTCTGTCGGAGTCTTCACTCTTATCAGCTTTGAATTGTTGCAGTGTTTGTTGTTTGTTAGTAATCGCAACCGCCGTAGAAATATCGCATTCGGTGTGACAAACGTTGCCTACGTTTTACCGATGAACTTGCTAAGTGTTTTGCTGACATTTATAAATAAGCCAAAGTCATGTTACTGGGGACCCGAACCTGTATTAGGAGAAAGGAAAATCAAAGAGTGTGTTTTTCTCATTTATACTCTGGGGATGGTACCGGTCTATGGAGAGGTAGTAAAAGCTGGTTTTATGTACATTCATTCATTCATTCATTTAGTAGTCTTGTCTTACGACAGGTCCAAAGCTTCTTCCAAAGCGAGCTGCCCACATAGTGCGATCTAGAGCTTCCTCCTTAAAATGAGAGTGTCCTCTCCTTTCCTTACGTTCATCCAGTAGCTTCCTAGTCTTCTTCCTCGTCTTCCAGTCACTTCTATCCCCCTTTATCTTTCCTTCCATAACCCGTTGTAGAAGTCAGGTTCTACTCCAAATGTGACCAGTCCAGTTAGCGTTCCGTTTTTACATTATATATAATATATAATCACTTGAATAAATAAAGAAGTGTAAATTATTTACTTAAACACTAAATGAACTCTAAGTGCTTTCTTGAACACTAGCACGTAGATTTAATTTTGTTTGTTCGCTGCGCTGCATAACTACTCACCATTCTCTCGGTAACTTTCGGTTCAGCTTATGCTGGCACGAATATTTTTGTGCCAAAGTCTGCGCATTAACGTTTGCCACTTTTTATGTAGAACTGTGAGAAATGCTGGATTGTCGGAATCTGAAGTATTTGGGGTCTAATTTATGTTTTGAAGATAAGAGCTGTGCCGTAATGGATTATGAAATGCAGTCGGGCATGAATGTCATTTGAAAGGATTAGCCCTGATTGTTATTTTTCATTCTCATGAAGACAAAATTATTCTGAAGTGCAAAAACATGAATACTCGCGTAAAATATTTTGACATACACATTACCACTACCTTTTTCTTCGTCATACCTAACGTCTCTGTTGCAGACCTTAAGTGGGACGGATTTTCTGAATGATTTATTCTTGGTTTGTGTACTTTCTTCCGGCCTCTTTTAGTAGCCTATTGAAAATACGCTCTTTACTTTTCTTAACCTTTTACAATGGAACTGTGGGCCGGGTAGCTCAGTCGATATAGCGACTGACTACGGGCTGGACGGTCTGGGATCGAATCCCGTTGGGGACGAGATTTTCCGCCCGTCCAGACCGGCCCTGGGGCCCACCCAGCCTCCTGTAAAATGGGTACCGGGTCTTTCCCGGGGGTAAAGTGCGGCCTGGGCGTGCTGCTGACCACTCACCCC